>Ga0209208_10003435_pt1 | contig 22672 bp, 10 predicted proteins | sample S1TSphfallax_3_FD_187694 | JGI IMG/M metagenome (GOLD analysis project Ga0209208, IMG submission 187694) | Host-associated microbial communities from peat moss isolated from Minnesota, USA - S1T2_Fd - Sphagnum fallax MG (SPAdes) (version 2) | ecosystem: Host-associated > Plants > Peat moss >...
CTTCAATTGGGGAGCTGTTGCTGGTGTCATCAGTGCACCCCCGAAGAATTTCTTGTCAACAAAATGCAAAGGACTTGATAACTTCATTGCTCTGGACTTGAACATAACCCTAATTTTTAGTTTTTTTTTTAAACTTTAAGAAAGAAAAGAAAGAACCTTATGGAAAGATCTCACTAAGGTGGAAAAAAAGAACACTATTCAAGGGCTACGACGACTCATTTTCTTTGCTTGTAGATTTGCTCATATCTGCTGCGCAGCTTTACATTCTTACAACAACAACTAGGGTTTCCTCCATAAAACCATTCAACCATTCAAAATGAGTCATTCTTTTGTGTTCGCACAGATCATTTCCTTTCCATTTTGCTAGTGCAAGAATCTTGAAATCGTTTCTGACATGTTCGCGAAATCGAACGCCGCGACAGCTGCGACGTCCTTCTTCCTCGAGAGGAAAGAAGCCGCAGAAGGCTCGAGCGCACGGGGCTGGAGCTCGGGGCTGGATGGAAGGAGAGATGATGGATGGTCAATTAGTGGATGAAGATGAGAATCATCTCCAGTCATCACGCTTGACCCTTTTCACACCAGCAGCCTCCACTCATCGTAAACATGGTGAGTTACCTTGTTCTCAATAGTGTTCCCAATTATGAAACAGTTCGTTCCCAGTGACCTCTACAAACCAGCTGCTAGTACCTACATTCACAATAGAAAATAAAAACTATTAAAAAGTAAACAGCAATTTTCTTTCTAAAAGTAATTACAAATAATTGGAACAAAAAAAAAGAGGAGGTTTTTTTTTGGATTTTTTTCCCTTTTAAAACTCATTACAAACAAAGGGTACAATTTTTTTTTATTTTTTCTAGTTTAAAAACTAATAACAAAAAATGGAACAAACAAAAACATAAATAAGCACAAACAAAACAAAAAAAGAACAAAGGAAAACCCCATATTGTAATGAAACAATAAGGAAATTATAAAAATAAATAAATAAATAAATAAAATAAAAATAAAAATAAAAAAAAAACTCTAAATTTTCAAAACCAAAAAATTGTAGAAATAAAATCCCTAAAATCACAAAATGAAAAGGATTTTTTATTTTTTAAAAAAAGCAAAACCAACCATCAACAAATATTTTGAATTATTTACATATGTATGTATGAAATACACCCATGCCAATCTATTACCACTTGAAAACCCTAAAACCCAATATGCACAACCTTCAATTTTGCCCCATCAACAATTAAAAATAAATGAATTATTTGGTTTTAGGATTTGTGGAAGAAGAATACCTTGTGGTTGTATTGAGAATGCTTGTTCAAAAAGCATGATAACTTCATGCATTGTCCAACAAACATCATCCAACAAGACTCAACAATGTTTGTTCTGAAACATATTGTTTTGGAAGTTCTTCATCCTCCATATTCATCCTTGCCATGTTTTGATTTTTTTATGGAATTCTAGCTAGAAGCATATTTGGATTTTTCTTTAAACATGTTCAAATTACCATTTATCCATTCAATTCACCTTTCAGTTGGTGGGCTTTCAAGCATAATATTTGAACATCTTTGAGATTTATTTGACTCAAAAGATAAAGTTAACGACTTTTCCCAATTATTCATGGTGTGCGCTTATGTTGTTGTAAGGCATATCCTCAAGCATATAGCCAAGGCCCTTAATGTTGTCAAGTTGTTAACTTTTATATTTAAACCCTTTCATCATTTGTCTTCTTAATTAGATTTTGTAGGCCTTGTGGTTCAACCCCACAAGTGTGCTACTTGCTCTCCTTCAAGGTTTTTGTTTCCATTGGTTTTTATAACTTTGTTAGGGGCATTAAGGTTTTGGGTGTTCCTTTGGGGTCCTTTTCCTTCACATCTTTTTTTCTCTAGGATGCTTTGAATGGTGATGTTCAACACATAAATGCCCCCCCTAGGGATGTGTAAATGGCATTGGGATTTTCATTCATTATTTCACTTAAAGGTTTTATTATCTTATTTGTTATTTCCCCCCACTCCCAAATTTTCAATGCCAACTAACCTTTTCTTATTCAACTTTCATTTATGTATTTGGGAAATTCTAAAGGCCAAGTTTTTAAAATTGTTTAGAAGCTTTTTTAATTTGTCAACAAGCTTCTCTTCCCATCTTTAGAAGTGGGATAAGTCTTGTCTTTGTAGAGGTTATCACCTCAGTAACATACTTTGGGATCTAGGGGCTTGTTACTTTAATCATCACATCTAAATTTTTGCATGATAGCCGTTCATTTTTAGTGGGGATTATAAGGGTTAGTAGTTGAGGTCCACTTCCATTCCAAATTCACCTTAGGTGGGTTCATGACTTTCTACTTATAGTTGTTCAAATTTCCATCCCTTTTTTTGAATAGTTGTCAAAAAAAGGAATGGATCATTTTTAAGAGAACATTTCAGAGAATGTGCATGAACATTCATTTTCCAACATCATCTTAAAGTTGTTTTAAATTGTCATTATGTTCGGCTAAGATCTTATGTAGGCCAAAGCTTAGGTGATTATTTTTTTTGCCCACCTAATCATCCCATCTTTTAGGATGACCTTTGACATTTTCTCCTCAATACTACACACCATATTGGGCCTCCCTCGTCCCATGACTTGTGATCTTTCTTGATGCATATGTGGCCAGCCCATAGATCCAATAGGGATACATTTATTTCATTGTGTTCATGAGGGAGAGTGCAATAGGCCACACATGATGTAGTTCAAAAAAAATTCACCTCCATTGTTAAGGATGTGAAGTTCCATGTTTTGTGCAAGCAAACACATGTTCTCGACGCCATTTTTCCAATTATCATGAGGATGAAGGGATTTAGTGCTTACACGAAATGGTATTCGCATTCTTGTAAACATAGTCATTGTTGGCCCGATCTATGCAATTTTGTTTCATGAGTTGTTTCTTCTTGAAAAATGGTTACGATGATTATAACTCAAGAAAAGGTTGTATCATATCACAACCAACACTTTAAGGATGATTTCATCCTTTTAGAAATATAAATATTTGGATGTTTACATTAGTAAGCAAATAACTTCTTTCATCGATGTGCTAACATGGCATGGTTGGTGAAGGACTTTGGAGGTCCTCTTTCAATTATACATTCATTTTATAGGTAGAAAATGTTAGTGGTTTTTTAGAAAATTTAGGTCACAACTATCTTACTTTGAACAACATGAATTTTTTTAAAAAAGTTTGGTATCCTTTTAGGTTTTTTGCCCATCTCTTTGCATGACTTGCTTCATGCTCCTAATGATGGGTTTACATCCCCGGTTTCATGATTTCTTTTCTTAAGGCTCCCATTGTGTGTTTTGCATTTTCACGTGTGATTTTTTGTTTCGACTTTAGTCCTTTCCTCCTTTTTTGTCTTGTTCCCTTGTTGGGTGTTTTTCCTTTATTTATTTGTTTAGTTCCATATACCCATGTTCAAATGATGTACAAGATTTGTGTTTCAAAATGCATATAAGGAAAGACTAAGTGTTAAGCTTTCTACAATGATGATTTCCACATCAAATTTTAGACTATGAACAAAAACATTACGAGGAAATTATTTGTAAACAAAATAAACCGAGAGGTTGAAACATAACTTTGTAGATGTCACACTTATTTTATGACATTTACTATCAAGTTTTTTTGAAGATTCCATGAATATTTATTTTGTATTTCATGGTTATTAGTTGGAACATTTTCGTGTATGAACAATTTCAAAGAATGTTTTGAACCCATTTCCACTTGGTGAAATTGATGACAAATAATATGCAAAATCAAGGAATTTTTTTAATTATAATTTATGAACTCATTAATGGAAATATGATGGTAACAAGCATACAAAAAATCAAAAAATTTGAAGGATTTTTTATTCTCAGCCAAAGTGGTGATCATTAATAGGAAGATGTAAAAATTGACAACAATTTCTAAGAAAATTTAACCAAATCTATGTATAAGCCAAATATGATGTACAAAATTTTAATCGACCTTCTATATTTTTGGCTACACACTAAAAATCAAATTCAAAAATGCTAATTTCAAGTTTTTATTTTCACTTTTGGTGATTGAAAACTCCAAAATACTTCATTTTCAAATTTTCATTTCATTTTTGACAAAAAAAATCCAAAAATAAAATAAAAATAAAAACCAACATAATACCTTGTAAATGTTTTACAAAAGGTTTGAAATTTTCAATTGTAATATCCATATAAACCTTGGGTCAGTTTTTATAAGACTTGTCATTATAAAAAATAAGAAGTTATGTGTTATGTCATGTACAACATTTATCAACCCCATGATACATATATAATCTAAAGAATATTTCTAAAAGTCCTAAGCAAGTTGAAATTGTTCATATGATGGTTTAAAAGTTAGAATTATGTTGTTTGAATTCATAGTTCATGAACAAAATTCATTCATTGTCTTTCATTTTTAATTTGTAACATACATATTTAAATTCATGTCAACAAGTTCCTTGGATGGATGGTGGGCCTTATGGAAAACTGTAAAAAGTTTCCATAACCTTTTTTCCCATAATTAAAAAACACATATTGCACAAACCATCTATTTATTAAGGAACAAACCATGGTGCCCTAGTTACACTCTTGATAATATTGGAAAACCTTCAATGAATAAAGGTGCACCAAGGTGTTTTGATAATGTTTAGACTTCAAATGCAAGATTTATTAAACATTGAACAATTTTTTCATTAAAAATTCAATAAAAAGAATTATATATATATTTAATATCTTAGTGCAAGATCTCGTTATTGCTAGAAAGCCTCTGATGAGTGGATCTATTGGAGTAAATTTTGTAATATTTAAACCTAAGGTGGGGGAATATTGAAATTTGAATCACTTTTTGTAATGAAACAATCATTTAAAATTTAAAATATTTTATGCACTATTGGAATTTGTTATCAAGGTCTTGTTCACTCTTGGAACAATTAAATAATCATGTTTACACTTGGGCCAACAACATATGTCACATTAATTACCCTTAATTTAACCAACAAATGTTATTAAAATTTTATTTAACCCATTAATTTTGTTATTTGTTTTACCTTTATGACATTGTACAATATAAATTTCATTGTCAATTATCATTGATTAGATTAAAGCATGTGAATTTGCCATTCAAAAGCACAATATTAAAACACACAAAAATGCCAAATGTTACAAAAGTGCAACAAATAAAATGATTTTTTTTAAAAAATTTATCGTAACATGTATACAATTTTGGATTGTTTGCTTGTGGTGCCTTGAAGGAAAATGTTTTTAAAATATTTTCATTATACAAAACTTTCTAATCAAATTACAAGTAGGATAAAAATGTATGTTCCATTGATTTTTTCTATCCATTGAATTCAATTAGACTATGGCCTTACATATTGTTTTCTTGCACAAATAATTTATAGTCGTATCATCAAACTATTAATTATAGGCACAAAACATGAATTGTGGAGGCCTAGATGGTTGCATTGCCTTCGTGTTGTATTAGTGGGTTGAATTGGAACACCAAGTGTTCATCTTCAAGTACATTTTGGTTGGTATGAATGTGTTATCAAATCTACTAAACACCATTTGCAAGAGCATGGTTGCCCTTATCAATGACATTACTACTTTTCACCATGCTACAAATTGTGAATTCCTTTTCAATTTATGTTTATTTCTCATTGCTCATCTTTAAGTACATGATGGTTGGCTTAAATGTGTTGCCAAATCTACTAAAAGCCATTTGCAAGTCTAACAACATTCTACTTCTCACCATGCTACAAATTGTGAGTTTATTTTCAACCTACTTTTCTTTTCTCATTGCTCCTCATTTTCCATGTGTACAATGTTATAGAACATTAATTCATTGACTAATTTTGAACTTTTTAGTTTCTCCACAATGAATTTTGAACCTTTGTCTCTTTTGTATTAACATTATGTTTTTTCTTCATGGTTACTGATGAATGAAGTGGCAAAATGTATATTGAGGAGTCCTAAGCAACATAAACCTAGAACTAAAACAATGTTATAGATGATAAGCTTAAGTCAAAATGATCATGTTGTAGCAATGACATTTGTCCATGAACACATAAATGAGAATTTGTAAACAACGTTTTACAAGAGAAGGGCTTAATAAATTACCATTGAATTATAGGCACATTTATAAAAAAAAGAGGTTAATATCAAACTTTTACTCCAAAATATGGGGTGTTTTTTAGATTAGGTGATAGTTATCATGATTCTTACCCTTTCGCTAACTTTATTTCTCACATAGCCACCCATGTTCGATTTATTGTTACCTAACATTGCAAGTGTAACCACAAGGTTAGATTCCTACTATCTACCTTTGATTTAACTAAATGTGTGGCCCCACCTTTATTGAAGGAAAATGTCTAAAGAAAATGCACAACAAATGAAAAATTGGGAAATGTAAACTCATTCTTCAAATGTTTCCCCTTCAAAGAAAAATCCATTGTGCAACATTTCTAAATGCTTTATTTAAAGAAGAACTACTTTGAGAACTTGGCCTCATTGCTTCAGATGAAAGCATACAAGGAAATTTCACAATAGATGAAAGTTGAGGAACTTAGCCCCATTTCTATGGGAAGGAATGAAATGAAATTGCATAGTGATTGAAAATTTGGGAAAATGATGCTAATTGTCTTAATGAAAATTGGATAATGGATGAAATTCTAAAATTTGTTGGGAAATTAGGGTTTGTTACCCATATCTTGGGACCAAGGTTTTCGACCCAATGTAAACCAACACCCTTACCAATGCACCGTGAAGGATGGACGGTAAGTGGTCAGTAAACAATTTTTTGTTGAGTTTGAGTTTCCTAATGAATCACATTGTTAGCTTAGTTATTATTTTTCATTACCTCCCTTCTAACAAATCGCTTGCAAATTGTTAATAGGTAGAAAGTGGTGGTACTTTGAATACAACTTCTTTATGCCAATATTACGAATACATCAAGCATGATCATAACTTTCAAATGTTTCATATCTTATGTCTTATAGAAACAAGAATAAACTATGCATCAACAAATATGTACACAAATTAATAAATTCATCAAAATATTCATATATTTCAATCCATGATGATCATGAGTCTATGTACAAACTAGAAACCAATGTTGGACAATTTAAAAAATGAGAGACATATACCCAGTGGTTATCAGACTAGGTTTATATTCATTCAATTACCCATTGGGACTCCAAATTGTCCAATAATTCCTTTTGATATATAATCATGATTCCCAATTTTATTTTATTTTTAAAACCAAAGAACTGGTCATTCTTTGCCGGTCCTTTCATGAAAACCAACGGTTCTTTGAAAGTTCAAAAATGGGAGAAAATGGGAATGGGAATTAGGGTTTGATGCAGAAAGGGAAATTAGGGTTTGAGGTAAGAGAGGGCCATTAGAGTTTGAGCCAGAGATGGGAATTAGGGTTGTCGGGAGAGAAGGAAATTAGGGTTTGAGGAAGAATACGTGAGTCCAAAGAGAAAGTGCTCTTCCGTGCGCGAGCTCTTCCGATTGCAAGCTGCGCTGCTGCTGCTGCTGCTGCACCACCACCACCACCACCAAGTAAGCCACACTACTGTTGCCATTGCTTTCATTGATTTGGTTTCGAGGAAAATATGTTCTTTTTTATCTGCAACTAACTTCAAGCTTTTACGCAGCTTGCGGATTTTTGTCCTCAATTTGTTATGTATTATTCTTTGTTTTCTTGCTCCAGGAGACAACAATACCTTGTTCTGTTTTGATTGGGGATCCGGTTCTTGCAGACCCTTTTTTCTTTTTCCTGAAATAGTTGAATGTATGCAGAAGCTCTTTGTGCTTCGAACGTCGGATTTGAACTGTTTTCTGTTGTTGTTTCTGGTCGAGGGATTTTACTGTTGTGTTTTGTGTTTGCAGTGGATAGGAGAAGAGAACGAGAGAGAGGAGGGGGAGACCGGGAGAGGGATAGAGACCGCGAACGTGATAGTAGGGACTGGGAGAGAGACAGAGATAGGGATAGGGACAGAGACAGGAGACGTGTCGCGCGATCTCGTTCTAGGTCTCCGGTGAATGATAGGCATCGGAGATCGGACTCCCCTGTCGATCGACATGGAGATCGGGGGCATAAGACGACAGACGAGAGAAGGGATGGCAGCAGAAGAGAGAGGGAGAGAAGCAGAGATAGAGGATATGGGCCAGAGGTTGACAAGACAAGAGAGAAGGGAGACAAAAAGGTGGTGGCAGATAAACGGGACAAAGGAGGCGAAAGTTTCAATGGATTAGACTCACAACGGGCAGCAATTGTTGCACAGTTTGTGGATGGAATCGCCAGTGAACAACATAAAGGAGGGGAAGGCCCTCTTTCTTCTACGCCTCCTGTTTTGGAAGACAACAATGACGATGACGTTATGAAGAAACTTGGGATTCCAACCACTTTTAACACTACAAAGGTGACCTTCAATCCTTCAATCTGCATGTCTTCTCAGAAAGTCTCAGATTCGCCAGCAAGAATCCAAACTTAAAATAGGGGTATTCTTCTGTTCAGGGTTTTGAACCCTAATCCCAAGTACATCCCTTTACTGGAATGCCTAGCTAGAGGTGTTGTTGCACTGGTGAGTTGCTGCTCATTACTCTCAAGTTGTTTGTGTTCATGAAATCATAAAATAGGCTACATCATGCACGTTTTTTATGGCAGGGAAAGTATGTAGCAGATACAAATCATAGTGCAGTCAAGCTTACAACAAAGCGGCAGCCACGTCAATATATGAATAGAAGAGGTGGGTTGTCTCTGAATTTCCGCTCTCTGCTTTCTCTGTTGTCGTGTGGTTTCTTGTTCTGAAGCATAGGCATATAATTTTGGAGTGTTTGTGAGCTGGTTTTTTATGGATTACTGTAGTTCAGGGGTTTCTTGGACCCTTTCAAGCTGAAATTTTAACATTGCAAGTCCCTGCAGATGTGTCCACAGAAAACACTTGATTTTGTGACAATTGTACAGTGGAGTAATGACTCTCTATTAAGATGTTACTGGAATTCTTCAGCTTACAGAGCATGCATGGAACAATAATTTGTCTGTTTTGGTTGTTGCTTACATAAGTTGCAAGTCATGTAAACATGGACTGACACAAGGTATGATGTGTTTGCAGGTGGCTTCAATCGGCCGTTGCCTGCAGAGTCAAATAGATGAGGGTTACCTCTCCTAAGTAGGCTATCAACTTCAACATTCTGATTCCATGAGAAGCTTCTGAAGCAAAAGTGATTCTGATTGCTATCCTGCTCAACATTTACTAAAGAACTTCAAAGGTGGAACATTTTGATTCCTTGCCTGCTGTTCTGAAATGCAGCCTTCCCTTTTCTTGATTGTGACACCAATTGACATCTTCACCAATGTCTCCTTTGTGTACTGTCTTCAACTACACTGATGTCTTGTCAGAATTCTAAGTCCCTATAGCTTGACATCTGTATCTATGAATCAGTTCTCACAAGGGATTGTATCTGTGTAGTTGAAAGCTTGTAGTTACAGTAGAAGTGCATAGATTAGTTGTTTGATCACTGTTAGTTTTAGGGTAAGCTTGCCTCCTTGCAGGCTATGGGTGTTATGCTATCCTAGGAAAGAGAAGGCGGTGTGGTGAACCATAGCACTAGAAGCTTGTTAATCATTCAGTTTGCACAACACGCATTAGCATGGAATGGAGCAAAATGATGTAGGACCATCTCATGGAGCAACATTGTATCAAAGTTTTGACTTGTGCAAAATGAACTTTCTATTATCTGCTCTGTGAGTAAAGCTTAGTTAAAAATATCTAATCTACATGGCTGAATGTTCATGTTGGCACTATGCTTTAATTCAAATGACCATGTGCAGTGATGAATCCCTTGGACATCTGAGATGGGCACTTTTTGTTTTCACATCCATCTTGAAAACCACAAACTGGGACACAGTGTGCCAACATTGAGGTGTGCGAACTCTTCTTGTGTGTTGATAAATTCATGATTATTCTTTTTCTTTCATCAGTCTTCTACAGCAGATGTCAGATAGGATATGAACTGTACTAGAGATGGAGCAGATGGCATTCAAGATGAAAAGCCTGGAAGGATGATGTGGGTTTAATTGTTGGGGACTTCACAAGAATGGAAGGTGGTACTAACTTATTAAGGGGCTGTGTTTTCAGAACTTTTTTTGCAATAGGCTGTCACAGTGTTGTTAGATGATGTGCAGATTTCTCTGCAATTTCGTAGTTATGTTGTCAAATGATGCTTGCAAAGTTTCTTAGTAATTGGACAATGATTTCCTGTTATTCCTTTGTATGCATCAATTGAGTGGTTGATCCATCCTCATGCAACAACCAACTTTGTGGGATGGATATTGGGTCACTGTTTTCCCTTAGCCCTGCTGCAATTTCAGGCCCCAAGTTGAGAGAGTGTTGCAGTTGCACTCTTTATTGCCGCAGCCTATACTTAGTCTGGATCTGATTTAATCAGCCTGTTGACTTGCTGGGATATGTATAGTGATAAGCAGAATATAGTGAAACACAAGCAGAATGGATGGTTTTGCTCCAATATCCAACCATATGGTGCAATTGGACAGATCTCGATAATGTTCAACGGCTGGAAAGATCTCAATAACTTTTAACAATTTTTTGCTTGTGAGTGACCTTCAAAAGGGATCTTCATAGTTGAAGTCCCTTTTGAATTGTTAAATTTCCAAAGGTCAGAAGTTGAAATTATGAAAATCAACTACAAACAAATGATTATGGGAGAAAGTGAAGCATCCAAAAGTGTTCTTTTTGGAGGTGGCAGGACAGTAGTGGCTACAAGGGATCCTAATTTGCAACTCAGCTTTGGGTTGATATTGTAAAATTATCATGACTTATGAATCTTGCTGCATCAGAGCTTCCATATGGGAGTCCCTTGGTGTTTAGAGATGTTTGTGCTTTTTTATGCATGGAGATCAATACCAATTTTATTGGCATTGCCTATAAGCAAGGACTATGGAATAATGTGGACTTCATTTGGTCCCACAATCTGACAAACATTCACTAGGTATCACTATAAACTGCAAGTTCATCTTCTTGGGAAAATTCAATATTTTAAGTATTGCTGGTCTGAATTTGCCATAAGGGGCAGAGCAATTGCAATTGCGCCATGAGCCCCTTGCCCAGAAGCAGACTGCAACCAGGGTTATCCAGACACATGCAAGGTCACACCTCAACCTAAAGTGAAAAACTGCACATGACATATTCCATACAAGGGAAGGCACACCTTAACTGAAAGTAAAAAGGACACAACTCACAGTGCTTGATGCAATCTCTGACCCCCATTGAATTCTAGAGAAGAATTGGGCATAATGCTTTTTAGTATTCTGTAGCTGAATACAAACACGATGCTAAGAACAGGGAGACTACCTGAAGTAGGTCTCACAAATTCAGAAAAGCCCGCCCAGACTTCGAAGATGGTGTACTTAGCAGACTCCAGATCTCCCTTATCGTCATGGTCATTGGACCTGCAGTGACATGTTCTACGGTGTTGGCTCTTTAATCACACACACGCTTTGGGCTCAAATGGGGATCAGCTTTCACTCTCCATACCTCCAAAATACACCAGTAGCACTCAGAGGAGAAAAATGGTTCATTCCATTCCATGGATGGGATCTCTGAGATTGCAAACAAAAAGCTCCACAATAACACTTTGAAGGTAACTGGGATGTCAGTTCTGGCCAACCCACAAAACAAACATGACAAGAATAGTGCAGTCATAACCTTGTGGGAGTCACTCACAAACTATCAGATCACCTTCATGAATGGCCATGACTAGCTGTGATTGCTCCCTACTGCCTCGTCACCTCCCAATGGTTGTGGTAGGTGAGTATATAATCATCTGCTCAAAATTTTGGGCAGATAATCATAGAACAACCTGTGTCCTGAGTTTCTTTCACATCTCTGAAAGGAAAGGGAAGACTCAGCCATTCATGAAAGGCAGCACGGAGGTGAAGCAGTTACAGATCACTAGCACTCAAGAGACTTAGCTAATCAGTTAGTCAAAAGTTTCCTCCAAGCTGCAACAAGCTTGTGAGGGTAAGCTTCACTTCATTTGAGTTTGCCCCTATACAGACAGCAACAATGCCGAACGCATAGAGAGGACTGCGTAGATGGTTGTGGTTGGCGCCTGCACTCTTGACATATCATTTAAGCATTCCGTGGATCTTCTGATTGCATTGCAGGATTGACAATGGTGAATGAATGAAGATGAGTTTAAACAGAAGCTAAGGGTGCACTATATCCAGAGGACCAAACTTGGTCCTCAGCAACCACTTTTTAAGGATTGAGTCTGTTGGTTGCCAAATAGGACCACAAATCTGGTCCCCTTGATATGCAGCAGCAAGTTAGGGTTCCTGATTGTGCACACGACTGTGGAGCTCCAACGTCTCCAGATGAGAAGGGTCCATTGACAGAGCAGCACGGCAGTCACGCCGTGCACCAACAAAGTCCTCATTACATTCATGAAAGGCAGCACGGAGGTGAAGCAGTTGCAGGTCAGCTTTGAATGCTATTGCCTTGCTCAGTTCCATGATAGCTTCTCGCTCTTTGTGGGCATCCATCAACACTGAAAATCCACAATTTGCAACATTGAACTTGCAGAGACAAAGATGCCAATAGAATCAAAGCACTAGCAATAGAATCAGTCAAGGGAGAGGAAAATAGCTTTGCAGTCTAGATAGTATTACAACTTTAGGGGGAGTGGTCAATTTCTGCAGGAAAATTATGGGAGTTAATAGTGCATACATTCATGTTCTCCTCTACAATAAGGACTCAAAAGAATGGGTAAAGATGCTTGCCTGCAGCCCGATACCTATAGGGGTAGGTGCGAAGTGGATCCAGCTGAGTGACCATGCTTAGGTCTACCATTGTCATCTCACGTTCACAATATTCAGAGCGCTTTTCATATGCAGAAGCATTGTTGCGAGCTTTTTCGATAAGCCTGGTCATTTCTTCATGGGCAGACTTCCTATCACCTTGTAAGGCATATACACGAGCAAGCCCTTGATGAGCACGTGTGTGGCGAATCTTTAGTGCACTAACATAGCAGTCTGCTGCAAGTTCAAACTTGCCACAATCTACGTAGACACTCCCCAGGTTATTCAATGCCTGCACAACAAAAAAAACTTCCTTAAGAAGGCACATTTCTCCATATCTGCTTATTCCTAGTCATGAGAAGAATAAATGCTCCTGCGTCTATCTCACCAGAAATACACTAACCTGTCCTTTGCGAAGTCCGTCAGATGGGCACTTCAGAGCCTCCTCTAGCAGCTCCACTACCTTGTCAGAAGAAGCAGGATCCAAACTAGTGTCTGCCAATGCATATGCCTTCAAAAAAAATGCTTCGAATGACCTGTGTATGCATATAGATTCCTCTGCCTTTTGCAAGGCCTCCTCACGATGGCCACTATCATATAGGATCCACCCTTCATAGACTAATCGTTCATACTCAGAAGAGGCATGTTCACGTGCCAACCTCAAACTACGCATAGCTGCCTTAGGACAATTTAACCTGGACAACCACATTTCCTCAACCAGTAAATTGTCAAAGTTCTCCATTTAACCCTGCCAGCATTTAAAGACCAGAACTACAACAACAATACTATCAAGACATCCACCAGTCTAAAATAACTTTGAAGCCTGTGCCACAACAGTGACTATGCACACTCTCAGCTAAGCAAGTTATTTATAGTCAACTTCACATCCCTGCCTTTCAGATGCTGGTCAGAATTTCAAGAGTGTGTTAAGAGAGATAACTTACCTAAGAAGAAGAAGGGATTGACGAAAAAACAGCAGACCCTTGCCTGGATCTGATTCTAGCATTTGATGTACCACTGCCAGAGAACCAATATCATCAACAGATGACCACCTGTCATAGAGTTGCATCCAACAGTCTGCTTTTGTCCATTGTTCCACATGTTGACTCAATAATCTAAGCAGTTGCCATGCACCAACACGGCCACCAAACATCATGTACTTTGGATTAAGTGTCAGCAGCGCACGGACATCCCTAATGGCACCTTCATACTCTTGAAGTGCAAGACAAAAATATGCTCTGAGCTCCAAACAATCAGGAGTCACCTTAAATCCCAATATACGATTGATCTCATTGACTGCTGCCTGAACCTTCTGCTCGTCCATCAGTGCTGCTGCCCGATATTGATACGGGTAGATCAATGTTGGGTCCAGCTCTGTTGCTTTGTTCAAGTCTACAATCTTTTTGTTTCCATCACAGTAAAGGGACCTTTCTTGGAACATCCAACCAGCAGGGGTAAGGAGATAGTCAGAGATGATTCTACTGGCCTCCTCATAGGAAGTTGCCTTAAGCCCCTGTTTATGCTTGGCTCGAAGTACACCAGCTGAAGAATACACGTGTCCTTCCTTAGCAGCAGCTTCAAACAGGCTCTGTGCCTCAACATACTGCTCTTTTGCAAGCATTATGCAACCAAGCTGGTGCATGGCCAAAGCTTTCTGCCTGTGAGAGGTAGCATAGTCTCGTTGCCCCTCAAGAAATGCAACTGTAAGCGCTGACTTCTTATCCCCTTCCAAACTAACTTGGCTCAAAAGAGAATACAGGGCAAAAGACGAATGGCCAACAGCTTCAAATTTTGCCCTCCCTTCAGGTGCACATAGCATATTGGTAATATGTGGCATTGACCAGAGTGAATTTGGGAGCTCTCGCAAGAATACCTTTAAGCAGTAAGCCACAAGGGCTTGAGCACTTTCCTCCAAGCCATAATCAAGAAATGTTGCAACATCTTGTGCATTTCGGACCAAGGCGGTCAGGCCTTCATCACATGCATCCTTCAACTTCTCACAGCAGAATCTGTTTGAGAATGACAAAATTTCAAGAAGCATATCTGGGGAAAGATGCCCCAACCTGCCAGTTTTACTGAACCTATCAATTGCCCTCATAGCAACTGCTGTGATCCCATTCTCTGAAAACTCTATATCAGCAATCTGGGACTCTGAAAACCCACCATTTAGCATAGCAAAGAAAGGAATAGAAAGGGCAGCCATTTTCTGTCGGTTGCAATGCACTATATCTCCATCAATGTGGAATGAAATGTCATTTGAGACACTGCTACTAACAGGTGCAGAACCAGGAATGCTGGAACTCAGATCTGTTGTCGAGCTGTGACAGGAACAAGGATCTGAGGGCAGGTGGGGTGCAAAGCCAGGTGCCATGGCAGAGTCCAGACATTCCAGCCTCCTGCCACTGCAATAGGTTGATGAGCCATCATTCAGATCTTCATCCCTTTTCTCATGCCTTAACCATGCTGCATATACAAGCTTCTCATGCACAGTAACAGCAAACTGTCGTGCAGACCGCAAGCTCCGTCTCACAAGCTTCATCTCACTTAGTCCCCTGAAAACAAATGACTGCTCTAGATACAATGGTGACTTCTCCTCCTGGCTAGCTAACTCCAGCTGCTCATGAATGCAAGCTAGGGTTGTCACATAGTCAAGCGGCTTGAAGTAAGGCTCCAGGGCAGGATCAACAAGTTTTGACACAGAACTGCTGCATTCATAATGGCAAAACCCACTTCATTAGACAAGACTCAAAACCATACTCACTTTCCAACAATAGCAGCAGAACTAAAGCATTTTGAGCATACCCAAATGGATGCTCAGGTGGATTCCATGAGCTTTTAAACATGTCCAGATGAATTTTGTGGTTCCTGGATCAGTAGTGCTTCTTTTGCTTATACCTGCATTTTTTGTGGCATTTTCCCATCGTTGTTGTACAGCTCATTTTCTTAGTGCAACATGCTATAACATGCCATCAACGTGGGTATGGAAAGAAAAAATGAACCTGGAAGATGGAGCAGGCTCTGTTACCGCTGACCTGCCTTTACGATGCTCCGCCTGTAAGGGAGGAGGACTAGTCTCCTCCTCCTCCATGGCACTGACATCATGCACTTGACTGTCTCCTTTGCCTCCTCCTCCTCCTCCATCAGTTAGTCTTAGGCTTCTCATCTTCACCGGAGGAGGAAACCCTAGCTCACAGATCAAGCTTTTCTTCTGTTGCATCTACTGCCTCGAAACACAAAAGCAGGATCAACGACCTCCTCCTGCTCGTATTCCATTGTCATAGCAAACTTGCACGGCCACCGCTAGACGGCATATTGCCCCAGCGCGAGTTTTGGACAGTCCCTTTTCTTCCAAAACTGTACTAAAAACATCCTTGACACGACAATACGACAATGCGAGACGGGTTCCACCCTCTAGACAGCAATCTTGCAAGCTCCTCGCAAGGAAAGGAGTTGCACCGTTGAGCTGCTGAAATCATTCTAAACCGCAGCATAACTGACACAATTTCTGGAAAATTTTATTACCCCCTCCCCCCGCCCCCCTACACAGCGGTCTGCAGCTTCATCTTCTGGAAAACCCTCGAAAGCAGGTCACAGATACGCGGTGCGATAGGGCGGCTAATACACCCAAAAAAGAACACAAAAGAACCACAAGTCCTTCAAAAAGCATCAAGATGCCGCTGCTTCTTCTCTCTCTTGCAACAAAAACAAGACCAAGAAAGAGACACCGCAGCGAGGAGATCGATGACCGCTTTTCATCTGCAGCTCTTGGACATATCGAAAGAAGCAAGTCGGTAAGCTGACACTTGAAACCATGCAAATGCGATCGACCGCAACCATTCCTGACGAGCAGCAAAACAAAACCAAAACCGAAAAAACAAAAAAACATCAAGATAGCTCATAGTCCCCGGAATTTTTTTTTAAAAAATTAATTTAAAAATAGTATCCAGCAACACGAGTCAGTATTTTTATTTTTCTTCGTGTGATGATAAGTGTAATGAAGAAGTAGTGAGCTCAGATGGAAAAAAGAATCGAAAGAGAAATCGCACACATCGCGCCGGCTACAGTTCACCAAACACCCGTCCCCTCGTCGTCTTCTTCCTCCTCCTCCTCCTCCTCGTCTTCTTCGTCCTCGCCACTGCACGTTCTTCTTTTACTCAGGTTCCTCTCTTTATGAAATCAATGGACAGGATCTCCATCTGTTTCCGAATCCGACGGTAATCCTCCCCTCGTCTTTTTCTTTTTCGTCGTCTTCTTCGTCCTCGCCACTACACGTTCTTCTTTTACTCAGGTTCCTCTCTTTATGAAATCAATGGACAGGATCTCCACCTGTTTCCGAATCCGACGGTAATCCTCCCCTCGTCTTTTTCTTTTTCGTCGTCTTCTTCGTCCTCGCCACTACACGTTCTTCTTTTACTCAGGTTCCTCTCTTTATGAAATAAATGGACAGGATCTCCATCTGTTTCCGAATCCGACGGTCATCCTCCCCTCGTCTTTTTCTTTTTCGTCGTCTTCTTCGTCCTCGCCTCTACACGTTCTTCTTTTACTCAGGTTCCTCTCTTTATGATTTCAATGGACAGGATCTCCATCTGTTTCCGAATCCGACGGTAATCCTCCCCTCGTCTTTTTTTCTTCTTCTTCGTCTTCATCGTCCCTCGCTTGTACACGTTCTTCCTTTACTCAGGTTCCCTCTCTTTTTGATTTCAATGGGCAGGATCTCCATCTGTTTCCCAATCCGACGGTAATCCCCCACTCGTCGTCTTATTCGTTCTCGCCTCTTGACGTTCTTCTTTTACTCAGGTTCCTCTCTTTATAGTTTCAACGGCCAGGATCTTCTTTTATTGTATCCCAATCTGACGGTTTAAATTTCGACACGCGTCATCTTTCGCCCTGGCACCCTCTGTGTTCAGTAAAGTGCAAGTAAATAGGTAGCGTGCTGTAAAGAAAACGTGGGAAAGATGGTATGATAAGTAGAAGATGGTGGTCAGTTCTCCTTCCTGCCCGTGCCCCGCTCAGGCCTGGACCCACCCCATTCCAAAATGAAATTTTTAAAAAAATTTAATAAATAGACAAGTTAAGCTTTTTTTTTTTTTTTTATAAAAAATAATTAATTACCACTTGGTAACATGGGATTTTCTTAAAAATTTATTTTCCCTTCAAAACCTTTGAGATTTAAGGTTATTTTCCCAAGTGTTCCAACATAAATTGAACATTGTAAATGGATGAATATTGTAATCAAAGGGATGAAAATGTATTGAAAATGTTTCAAAACAAATGCTTAAAGGAATTTTTTAATTTTACATTAGGGAATACTCTTTTTTAAATATAAAAATTATGTGAATAAAATAATAAGGTGCCATAAATTGGTTGGGTAAGAATTGTAGTTTAATTAGTTTCATAATAAATTTTATGCATATTATGAAAACAAATTTATAATTAACATATAATATGTATCAATCCCAACATTAGAAAAAATGAAAAAATATATAACATATATAATTTTTAAATTAATGTTAATTGTTAGTAGGTTCAATTATTAGGTTAGAGAATTACTTAATGCTAGTGATTAGTTCCATTAAAATCATCAAGTTTAATTCAATTACTAGGTTAGTACATTCAATAAATCCAAACTTTTGTTTTTAGTCACAGAGTTTAAGTCTCACTTGTTTGATGAAAATTATAATTTATTCACCCATGGGAATAAATGGTTGTATTCCTTTCATTATCTTTTAATCCCTCAAGGAAAAAGGGATTGTCATGTGTTTTTTCTTCTTCATCAAGTACTAATATTTAAATTTAAAATGCATACCATGTATCAAAATTAGATGCAATAAAAAATTATAATTAAATTTAGGGTTGTTATTTATATGTGTATTATAAAAATTAATTATAATAGCACAAGAAATCAAAATTCCCTCAAAAAATACCCCCCAAAAATACATTGCTTGATATAAATAGTGTATAATTTCAACATTTAATGTCCTTCCCCTTGGAAGTTATTTACAATTTAAAATGTGCATATCATGTTATGATTCACATGGATAAAATAATTAATATGATGAATATCATCAAGCAAAAAATCGCAATTTAGGATTCATGCATATGAATATGTTGGGGATTGTCTTTCAAATATTATTGCAATTTTCAATATCAAACGTAGTTTATTATGAGTTGAATATAGACATTATCATTTATTTTTGTTAAACACCTCACTTAATCAATTTCTCATTTTCACATCACTTACATGGGCTTTGTAGTTTTGTAAGAGAATGCATTTTTAAAAACTATCGTTCCACATTTGATGAAAGATGAAAAATAATTGAACCATGTGTCGAAACTTTGAACAAAATTCAAAAATGTTGTTACTATAATCAAACTCTTAACACATTGATAGCAACCTAGTGTGATGCATGGATGTTTTTCATGACAATATAGTTTTCAATGAATGGCATTATCTTTTCTAACAAGGTTTTATTATTTTAAAATGTTGCATCCATCATAGAGTATTATATATTTAATCAAGTATCGATTAGCAGTCCTTAATTTTTATTTTTACCCTTTAACGTGTGCATCATTTCACATCATGTGAAAGTTTAAGAAATTCATAATGCTCGTGTTGTTTTGTATTTGATCCCAAGAATGATTATTTCCATCAAATGAAGGGATGGAAGGCAAGTTGTAATCTTTTGCCATTTCCACTTAACATTGAAAACCCAATTTGATCTTGCATTAATTGTGTAAACATATTACCTTGTGAAATTTTAAGTTTTCAAAACATCATGTAGGAAAAAGTGCTTGGTAAGGTGTAATATACCATGTCAATGTTTTGTTTTTGTTTTGTGCTTCTAAAATTGAAGTAGGTGCATGTTTAACAATTTACATTGTTTTAAAATACAAAATGAAAATAAATTCAAATAAAAATGAACAAGGCGTGCACTAATTTTATTTACTAAAATTAATGACAACATCAAGGAAAAACACATTGTGATAGAATGATTATAATATCCCCATCTATTCACAAATAAATGGACACTTGAAATGCATGTTTGATAATTTTTGAAATGTGGAAACTTTTATTATGTCCATATGTATTGAATGTAATGGTTCAACCTTAATAAATTATGATAATATAATTATTCATTTAGCCCTAATGAACTAATAGGTGCAAAAAGAAAGTTTAGGTCAAATGTTATGCATTAAATATGAATAGGATCCAATGATTATGTGATTGACCAAATGACCAAACCGTATTAAACCATAATTTTCATGGACATTTAGTTCATGCCCCATGATTGACCATCCTAAATGGAGAGTTAAAAGAAATAAAAAATGCGTCAAATGAAAAAACAAGTTTCCTTTTCAACTTCATACATATATCATTTAAATCAATACATCATGAAATAGGATATTATTTGATTGATTTTCATGCAATTGTCATGTTAAGTTATGATTTATGATTAGGATTTGTTTAAATCTTAATTTATTCAAATAACAGTTACAACATTTCCATTGTAATATGTCAAGCACCATTCTAACAAAAACATGGTGTTGCCAAGGATGAAACTGCTACATTATAACATCTACATCACAAAGAAAAAACCAACTCCGTTAATTGGAGCTCCACAAATTGGCAATGACCCACAAAATATCGTTGTCACCAAAAGACCTAGTATAATGCAAAAGATTTTTATTTTATTTTTTCTTATTATGTTTGTGCATTTGTTTATGTTTGCTTGTGGTTTGTTGTTTATGTTTGTTTGTTTTGCATGTTATTCTATCATTAGGAGATTGTTATAACATGAAATTTCAGGAACATCAACATTTGTGTTCTTGAAGGATTATGATTACTCTTTCAACCACAATGAAACCATTCAAGATGATGATGACAACAACTATGACATGTATGGAGAGAAAAAAATCACTATGCAAACAAAAGTGAATTCCAACTGAGGTTCAAACCTAGGATAGTTTATAACTCATTCAACCATAGAAAAAGACCAAGTGATGCACTTTATAAGATACAAAGCTCAAAAGCCTCCCATCCTTTATTCATTTTCCATTCTTTATCAATTATTGTTTATTATGACGATGCATTTAAGTTTAGAATAACCACTCCATCAAGACAAATTTGTGATACAAAATAATTGAAAAAGATTTTTTATTAGTTGCACACAACTTCTTAGTGTTGGAAACATTTGTTGCAAACAATAGGTCATTGGGATCTTTGTTCCTTATGCAAGTTCTATAAACAACTTATCACAATATGCTACCATATTGATCACCACAATTGCCATGTACAAAGTAAAAGTCAAAAAACATTTTGTTTTCTTTTATTGCAAGAATATGATTAACAACAAGCTTGATAAAATCATATTGAAAAGTAGTTGTATAAAATTCAAATTACATGTTGAAAAAATAAAAACAGAATACTCGCAATAGGGATGCAAAATACAAACATCAATGATCACACATTCAGGCTCGTAAGTGAAAAAAAAAAACATAAAGAGAGATGGAAGAAAAAACTATTAACCAAACCCCTTGATAATTTTCCTACGTTTTTCAACTAACATTTTTTTTCTTAGTAGCAAATGTTTTTTCGAGTGAGGTGATTTAACTAATTTTATCTAGTTGTTGTAGTGGGGCACGACATTGTTACAATGACATAAATTTGATTGCAACTTACAAACTAAATGAGAACTTTGGTTTTTTTGGCTTCTTTTTTTGGCTATCAAATGTTAAATTGCACTTGCTCTTTCCCTTGGGTGCCAAGCATTGTGTAAATTTTGTGTAAATAAAATTGTTTTGGAGCTATGTTTTAACTACATAATTTATAGCTAGAGCCAAATCACACCCAACATTTGAAATTGCCAATGTCTTTTTGTCATGTCAGGATTAAGGTCATTCAATAACATTGTTTAAAATTTGGGTTTCACCACAAAACACTTGGATGTTGTTTGTGTAGCTAACATTTTTATGTTAGGTAAAACCTTTTCACTCCAATTGTTTTGTGAGGTAGTGGAGGGTTTCTTCATTATTTTAGTAGCTAGCTTCTTCACTCCAAATAGTTGGTTCAATGGAAAATGAACAACGCTTTTCATCTTTATTGTTTTTGAAAAGCAAACTTTTTAAAATGTTTTAGATTCCCCTTTGTAGCTTGTTGTGAGCATGTATAGCCAAAATTATTACACTTTTGCAAAATTTTCTTTATGCATAGTGGGTAGCACTAGAAAATATCGTTGATATGGGTTCATTTCATGAATTAAAATAATAATAATGCATGCAACATTCAATTTAACATATGGGCTAAGTCAGACATGGGCCAAAATTTGGGGTTTTGGTTGGATTTGTTTTTAAAAATTTTGTTTACAATATGGAAGATTTTATTTTGGTGTCTTGGCACTTAATGATTTTGCTTATAACAATTTTGTTTTCAACATTCTAGCTTGTCAAATGGAGGGACCTACTTATTTTTTGGACCTATTACTTTTATAAGATGCATAATGCTTCTGTGTGCTTAAATTTGTTTTTGTGTGACTTTCTTCAATAAAATAATTTTTTTATTTTTCCTTTTAGTGTTGTTGTGGTTTTTTTTGTTGTTTGGAAACTATGTCAAAAAAATTCAAAATTTGGACAATTTTTTTGAATTTAAACCAAAAATATGAAAATTTACATTTTTAATATATAGTTGCCATTGCTTATTCCTAAACTTTTGAATAGGTTGTTATTTAATCTTTAATAAAAAATTATAGTAAATAGCAAAACATTAGTTCAAAAATAATAAAATTGTCACACTTGCATTACTATAGAAAGCTATTGGAGCCATGTTGGTTGTTT
>Ga0209208_10003436_pt1 | contig 22667 bp, 13 predicted proteins | sample S1TSphfallax_3_FD_187694 | JGI IMG/M metagenome (GOLD analysis project Ga0209208, IMG submission 187694) | Host-associated microbial communities from peat moss isolated from Minnesota, USA - S1T2_Fd - Sphagnum fallax MG (SPAdes) (version 2) | ecosystem: Host-associated > Plants > Peat moss >...
AAGAAAAGACACACCCAACAACCAAAAGTCATCTCAATGCTTTACCCTTCATTAACTCAGCATAAAAGAAAGGCATCACTTAGCTTGATTTCAGTGATAAATTGATGAGGCTTACACACATGAGTAACACAAAGCTTGGTGCCCTCAGTGAATAAAGTCAAGCACATGTCACGAAGACATTCAAACACCAACCAAAGATGGTGTGTATGATGGTTTCTTCAGTATTTGCCCTTGAGCCTGGTGTACTATGGAGCTGAAACACTCATACGGGATCAATGTTAACTGGATTTTCCACCCACCAGCAGATGCGAAAATAAGATGAGATGAAGCCTAGCATCTCCAATGCATTTAAGCTCTATGGCTTGGTCAATTCCAAAACTTACACAATCAGATTGACTAAACCTGCAGATGCTGAAATTCATCGTCAAAAATTCATCCGCCTCTTCTGGCTAACACGCAAACTTGAAGGTTATAATCCAAGCCTCCCTGTTTTGAAGGTGGTCGTCTAGAGACACTGTCTCAAAGTATCAAACTATGTCTCATTTTTCCCCTTCGCTTTCCCTATGTCACGCAGCGCTCTCTTTCTGGCTTCAGTGAGAGCCACCCTCCTCTTCACCTTATCAGAGAACTCTACCTGGCTCCGGTAGTGCTCACACATGTCCTGCATCTCTTTCTGCAACTATTTTTGCTCTTTCTCCATGTTCAAAATTTCAATTCTCTCTGACGATTCCTTCTCCTTCTTTTCCATTTTCTGATTCAGTTGCACGACCTTGTTCTCCAAGGCCGCCGCCGCTTGTGCATGGTTAGCTTCTCTTGGGTTTTCTCCTCCTTGCACCCTCTAAGACGCTGCATGCAATTTTTGAACAAATCCTGGCTCTGCAACATATCTACCTGCAAGTTGCTGATCGGACCGCTAAGACCCTTTGTCTTGGTACTGTTCCGCCATCCCAATCATAATGAACCCGTTCCACTGGTCCACACTTATCGTCCCAGTGGGTGCAGGCTCAGGTTTGCCAGCAAACCGGGCACGTTCAACGCCTGCAATGCCAAACAAAAAACGTCCTTATAAGAAAACTCCATACCGACAGTGCGAGGTAGCCAAAACAAAGAAATAAGGAGCAACTGAAGTAGCACCTGGAAAACTATCTCGCCACTTCTGGAGAAAATGCTCAATGCATCTTTGCACAAGAGCATCGTTCACAGGCATCTGAGGCGAGGTTGTAACATTCAAAGTGGTCAAAGTTGTTTCGATTTAGGCTATTCCAATGACAATCTGACGAGGATCACTTGGGCTTGGGTCTTGGGGATCACTTGGGGCTTGGGATGCAAGTTTCGTTGTGGTGGCGATAGCGATGGTGTGTGCGATAACAATGCCAACAGACGCCCGAGGTTCTCTCCAGCTTGTTTTGTTGGTGAGTTTTGTGAAGAGCTAAAGTGGCGATCATCATTCCACAAGAAGGATTCATTCCCTTCTTGAGCTACACAGAGAAAGGAGAGACACGGGCCAGTGTACCCGGGCCAGTATCGGCGATAGTTTCGAAAACACACAGGACCCTGTTCCGATCCACCCGTGGCAAAGAGCTTGGTTTGTGGCTCGGGCGATTCCACACACCTCGACGCTGCTCGGCGTGGGTCAGATTTTTTTTATCGTTCGAGTCTTTGAAGTCTGGGCATTGGGACTTGGGACCTGAATTGATCGGGACTCAGGACTCGATAAGTAAAGAAATAAAAGTGTGTGATTGAGATTTTGAATAATTTTTGGGCCCTTGAGATTGAGAGGACAGTTTTAAAAGTGACTTGGGTTTTAAAACCTCGACAGACAATACGTCGACCCGGTTGGCCTGTACCCGAGCTCTGTCATGGATGAATGTAATGAATTTATATATAAGATTTGGCTAAAAGCAAAATATGAAAGGAAATTTTTAGAACATCCTTCTATATTTCTGGCCACCTACTTGGACCATCAATAGAACGAACTCCGACTACTTTTCTTTAATTTTTTTCATCAAATTCTGGCTACTGAGAATCTCAAGAAGCACTTGATTTTAGCACTTTTAATTTCTAAATAGCTTTTTGACTACCTATTATATGTAGCCAACAACAAAAAAACAGGTTGGTTCTCTTGCTCACTCTTCCTTGGCTTTTGTCGAAGCAATTGGTAGGTAGGTAGGTAAAAGTTGAAGAAAAAAAGAAAGTAGAAAACAATTTTAGGTGAGGAGGTAAAATAGGTTCTGGCTAGGTGGGTAGATATGTAGGTAGGTAGATATATAGGTAGGTTAAAGAGTAATTTTAGATCTACTTTAGGTAGGTACATAAGTAGTAAGTAGGTAGTGGGTTAGTGAGTAGGTACGTAAGCAAATAAGGAGGTTAAGAATAAATTTTTTTTTAAGGTCATATGGTTTTTTTTGAAGAATGGATGAAAACTGATTTTGTAAATATGTGATGATGGACTATGCTTGCTAAATTGTCAAATTTTGAATTTTTTTTTGGGCAAATCCTCTGGCTGGTCTTAGACCTGTTAGGAGCTTTGGAAAACCATCCATCATGCCAAAGCAGCTGTACACATCAACTTAAAAACCCATTCTAATGTCTGCCAAAACTACTTCCACAACATGAATTCTCATAGCTTTTGTTGTCCCATGAGTTGTTCTTAAGCCCTTCTTGTAAAGGTATATTTGGTATAAGGGAAATTCCTTCCCAAACAATGCCCAATATGCTGCACTTGATTTCATCATGGTGTTTGATGTGGTTGAGGAATTCCTTAAGAGATGAGACATTTCACTGGACAAAGTCTCAAGTTTGGTGTAGTGCCATATAAACTTCTATAATAGTTTTTTATTTCTGCACAATATTTCCAAGTGTTCAAGGGCCTAAATATCTAAGTATTGAACCTTCAATACCTAAGTTCAAACCATACATGGTGCACACACACCCAATTTGACACTTGGTTCAGATCTGAACTTTCAAGCCTCTACACAAGCCGGGCATGCCTCTCTGCTTACAATTTCAGATCTGATCAAATTTGGTCTTCTATAGTATGATCAAGAATCTACTACCCATGCTGGCGTGTGTTACTCATAGTTCCATTCCGTAAATCATCCAAAAGGTCATATTCATGTAATGAGGCATGTCTGCACAAAACATGAACAAAATTGACCCTTGAATAAGAGGTTGGACAATCTAAAACAACTTGATTTTCTTTGTTATAATTCCTCCTGTAAAGTCAATCCACAAATTGGATGAACTTGAAGGGAGTTTAAAAAAAATTGATATGCCCCAATAATGCAAGACAACTGACACCAAACATGTTACAAGTAAACAAGGCCCAAATTGCTTGCTTATCTACCCACACAAGAACTGTCCACAAATTAGTTAGAACCAAAAATTTGGGCCAAGGTGACAATTGATTGACATGCATGTAATTAGATTACAACAGACTTAATTAACACATGGAAAGTAATCCAACGAACTTGGGTTCTTTTGATTCTCTTCTTCCCCTTAGTGTAGGGCTCATTGAAATAGAGGGTGGGTCATAACTACCCATCTAAAGCTTCCAATTTTAATGTTTGAAAGCTTCCAACTTTGATGCATTCAATGTGGAGGTTTCACATCACATAAGAGTCTCTTGTTCAATTATTAACAACTTTCAAGCAATATTGTCTTGGAATCAAGAAGTGCTCACTGTGACCCAACAAAGACACTTTGATTTGGGGTCCAATTGCCCCTGTGAACAATTTGACAAAGTATAGAAGGCAACACATGTGAAAGGATTAAAAATGAATTTTGTGGCCTCCCAAACCCAAATTGCAGTCAAACAAAAACAACCATATGGGATAGGACTAAGCATGAAATGTGTGGCCTCCCAAACCCAACTTGTCCACAAAACACAGATCTTCACCATCTTATGTGTTCTAAAGCACGAATTATGAAGGAAAAGTCAAATCCAACCTAATAAGAAACCGCCATTGCTACATTTTTGGATGAAAAACTAATCCATACAATTAGGATTGAAATATAATGAGACAAGCCACAACATAGTGAAAGCACAAATTTTTCACATCTTACCCAACCCCTAGCGCAGGGTAGTCATAGAAGGCCAAATTTCCATGAATGAAAGAGTCAATGAAAACGAATTCAAATAGGAAATGTTGCTGAAAATGAACTGTTCATAGATATTTACCACTCCTGCTCCTTAACTCATGAGATTCATTCATGCATAGGAAATTCTTTGAAGCATGTTGTATAAAATGATTGTGGCAACATAATGAAGGAAATTTGCTGCTGGTCTGTGGTCATTGAATATTGCAACCCTTCTTGTCTTCTAATTGCAACCTTTACCATATGGAAATGTCCCTCATTGCTCCTCCTAAATGTTGTTGAAAGGTACTTGTACCAACAAAGTTTGAAATTCTCAAAAAAAGAAGCTAACCCTATGTCTTTGAACACCTTTTAGGTGGATAAAAAACATGACATGACTACAAAAAAATTGTGCATGGAGAATGGAAGTAGGATACTGTAAGAGGTGATCACGTAGCATTAGTGAGTAGCCACAATTGGGTCTTGCTCAAACATTAATGAATGCCCATAGCCCTGCATTTCAAGTATCTAGAGACTAGAAACTGGTGGTAGTGGTTAACCTCATTATGGTACATGGGGTGCCTCAAGAGGTGTTTCTCTTGTGTAATTTGAAAGTAAAATAAAATTGTTGAACTAAATTAGCTCAAGAGCTCTTGAGAGCGCTTGTGCTCTTTTTCTCAACTGGGATGGCAATATCCAAAACCCAACGTTCAATGATCTCTTCTTCCATTCTTAAAATTTTATGTTCATTTTGTACTCAAAATGTGAGCTAATATAATTTTCATCATCTCTTGCTTGAATTTTGCTGAAGTTTCATGTCTATATTGATTATTGTACATGGATTTTTGTACTCAGAAGTGTTCCTCGTGGAAATCAAACTTTGTGGATGACTTTTGTGTGAACGTTTTTGATAATAAGTCAAGTTCCCTTCCAAGAGCTGGTGGTCCACAGTAGAAGACCCCTGCACATGACCCGTGGAAAGAATGACAAGTGAGCTCCTTAAAGCAACAAAGTTGTTATACAAATTAGATGGGCACATAATCTGAAGTCTAATTAAGTCATGCTCTAATATCAATTGATGACTTACAATTGATTGAAATAAGAAGTGAGTTGCATGAAAGAATGTACTTCTTACCTATTGTCTTGTCCTTTTGAGTAGTTGCTAAATTTGAGAATACTTGTTTCCAGTTTGGTCTTCCAAAATGTGTTCGGGCCTGGTTTGTTGCAAAAACAAAGTACATGAAGGCTCATTAGCAATATGGTATATCAAGTTGTACTAGCCTAAACTTGTTCTTCATTGCAAAAAAAATGACTAGGGAGTCTAATAAAAATGAACCCCAAAACAAATGCAACATTTATGCTCGTCATATTACGTACCCGAGTGCCAGATACAAAGTCTACACCATTTTTAGCATGGTGCAAGGCTTGTAACATCGTGACCAACGAAGATCTTGCATCTCCCTCTTCATAAATGCTAGTTAAATAGTTGTGCATTTCTATAGCACCCTGCAAAATGAGAAAACAGATTTAACAACCCAAATTTGAAATGAGTTTCTATTGTTTTTTTCTAATTTGTAATTCTTCACTTATAAGGAATGCAATTTTGCACAAATTGCAGCAGTCCAAGACTACCTTGCATGAAAAAGTGTCAGCAATAAATTTTAGAAACATAGCTTAATGTAAGCAAATCCTTATATTGCAGTACAACATAGAGGGATTGGGGTTGAAAGAGTATTTTGTACCTTGGTATCAATTTCTTCAACTTCTTGCATAACTCTTCTAAACCAATCGAAGGATCCTTGCTCTCGTGTCACCCAATAGAAAAGAGCATTTGAAGCACATCGTGATTTCCTAGCTTTCCTCTTTGGAGGATTTCCTTGAAGTGGGCTACCATAAGGTGATGGAACAATCTCTAGCTGCACATGTATCCAAGTTGCAATGCAAACCAATTCACACAACATGCCAATATAAAATCTGAAAGTTCAAGAATTGAAGATTTAAGAATTTGGGGAAATTTGATCATTGGTATGTTGCATAATTTGGGATGTGATTCAAACTGTATTTCTTTCAAAAATTTCATAAAAGACCAAACAACTTTGGCAAATGTATGCAAAATTAGATGGGGCTTGGGACAAGAATATTATGGAGTTGTTACCTACCTGTTCAGTCATCTTGATATGATTAAGCATGTCTCTCATGATGCTAATGAATGGTGTTGCTCCAATACCAAGACCCACAAGCAACAACATATCATACTTCAAATAATCTTGAGCAGGAGCTCCATATGGCCCATCTATGCTCAACCTTGGGAACCTGCAGAAAAACCAAGGGCAATCATGAAACTAGATGAGTATAATAATCTAGCTAACGCATATTGAATAGTTCTAGAATTGCATGAAGCAGTATAGAATCTTTAAGAAACATTTCATTCTAATGTGAAAAATTGCAATTGTGATGAAGGTCTTGAAAAGATTCCAACTCTTACCTTGTGGCCAAAGATAACTCTCCACTGAGTTCTAAGTCATTCACAATTTGCACTTGAGGTATACCACCATTAGCCTGCAGAATTTTACAAACATAGAATGAGAAAAAAATTTGTACTTCAAAGACAAAGCTTGAAATTATTCAAGAACTATGTTTTATAGTTATGGAAATTTGATTTAAGAAGTTTATCTAGGACATGTAATTGTAGTGGACCCTGCAATTGCATCACAATGATCAAAAGAATGAAATGTTGGTCCTCAACAAAAGAAATTCGAAGGAGATTTCGATATATACTTTTGAGAAGATTTCCTTCAGTTCTTTTGTCCAATCCCCTAGGCTTCGTATGTGCACACTCAAAAATGGATCTCCTGGTGCAGATGTGATGGAGAAAGGATGCCTGTCACCCATTGTTCCAACAGAATCATACAACATTGAGTTCACATTAATTATAAATCAGTAGTAGCAACTAGTCACAAACCTGTGTAATTGTTGTACAAAATTTCCAATGCAATACGATTACCATATAATCTACACAATATTTTGAGCTTCATGCTTGAACAATAGTATCAAAATTTGAAGTAGTAGGTAGGATCAATCTGTGCAAACCTTGAAGTACTCATGAATGCATAACTAACTATGGATCAAGGGTACATGCAATCTAGGAACTTGGAAAAAAGAAAACCTGCAAGTCATATACAAATTTGTTTATGGGTACCTAGGGTATTCCTCATCTGCTTGCAGTACTATTTTTGTTTTGTGTTGAACCATTGTAGGGCTAGATATGAATAATGTAGTCTTACCACTCAAAGGGCGAAATCTGCGAACATTGAAGAAAGAGGTACATCCCACTTTTGTATCTGAATCCCTCGGGCTTCGTCATATGTATAGCCAACACATTGCCAGGATAGATAGATGCCTTCACAACATCCACCTTATGCAAGTGCCCAGCTCTAAATAATCTCAAAATCCTCTCAGATATGTACAACACAAGAGGAACTGTGAGGTACATCCATGTCTGCAAAAAAAAAATGATCATTCATGATCAAGCACCCACAAAAGCCATTAGCAGCAATCTATCAAGTAGTATTAAAGTGAGTTCAGGATTCAAAGAATTGGATAAAATTTCACTCAAAACTTAACAAGTAAGCAGTAGCTATGATCATAGTTTGCAGCTCATATCTCTAAGTTCTACAGGTCAAAAATTGACCAAATGCAAAGAGTTTTGAGACAAACTATCACTCATTACAAAGTGACATCTTTCTTTTATGAATGGAACTGGATTGATGCAGTTTATGCATATATATATATAAGTGGTGAATGTGATGATATGTATAGGTGAAGTTTGAAGAAGGGACGTACAGTTTTCTGGCGCCAGGAATGAGTTAAGATGAGCTCCATGGAGTGCACAATGAGCAACACATAGACGATGATGAAGAGGTGGTGTGAATACCAAAAGGCATTGAAGCCTGTCATCCGGTGAAACGGCCATGGAAGCTTCACCAAGTTTCTGCGAAACCAATGAGTGGCAAGTAGCATCGCGAAAAACATGATGATCACCATCAAAATCCCTGTCACTCCCACTGGCGTTTCCAAGATTTGGCCGTAGCTGGGTTTTCGGTGATCATGAAAGTCCACAGCGATGCTGTTGTCGAATGTGGCTGGACTAGCTTTCACAATTCTTGGAAAATCACAAGTTACGTGTAAACCTCCGTGCAAAAATATGCCCAATACGATTGCTATTGCCACCACCTGGATTGCAAAGTCCACAAAAACAATAATTATTTCTTCAAAACTTCTTGTTGCTCTTATTATTCTGAACTGCAGAATTTGTTTTGTTTTTTTATTAGGACCTTCAACTCGTTTGTGATCTACATTTCTTCCTAAGCATCTTCTTAGCTTTCTTAGCTCCTTAGAACACACTCCCATGCAAACAAAAGATAGATGTTTCTTTGTGATGAGTCACAGACCGTTGATTGATAACTCTCATAGCTGCTGCATGTGATCAATGCTTGACTGGTAGAGCTATGAGGTGACTACATGATCATAGGTAGTTGGAAAAATATATAATGGAAAGCTGAACTGTGATTGAATAATCTAATGGAAATATGTCTTGAGATGTCCTTAGTAAAGATGGAGATTCCCCTTCCAACTATCAAGGGGATTCCTGCAAATTTTCAGCTCTTTAGAAAGGAGAAGCTACAAAAAGTTGGAGCTTGTGAGTTGTGGAATGGGATCTGGGCATGAATAAATGCATCATTAACTGGGAGCATACACCATACCTTATGGAATTGGAGGTTGCTGTCGAAGGGGATGACTTTAGAGAGCCAAGTGGACCTTGCCCATGTGAGAGTGTTTCGACACATGGGTAATAAGATGAGTGCCATGTTGAGTTTGAGAGTCTCTGCGGCGCCTTTGGCCACACAAAGACAGTAACCCATCACATCGAAGCCACTTCGGTGCCGATATTGCACGAACTTCCATGTGAAGAGAGCCGCTAAAGCACCCAACCACAAAAACAAAATCCACAACCTTTTCCAATTGTCCAACCAAAAATGCTTGCTCTTTTTTATCCAACTATGCAACTTGGATCTTGGTGGCCTCAAGCTGCTGATCACACTGTCTTTTGGTGGCAATCCTGTTGCCACTTCCCTCATCAAAGTCTCTAGTTGACGCAACTGTCATGCAAGCAAGCAAGCCAAACTTAGTTGTTCAGACTTGAATGTTTATCAAAATGATCATAAATATAATCATGACAAGTTTTTCTTAATGATTTGTGTGACATTGCTAAATTTGTTTCATGATAATCATGACAGCTGTTGTTAAATGATTAATATGAGGATCAAAAATTTCAACTAAAGATTTATTTTATTATTAAGTTCATGATAATTTCATTTTTCAAGATTCTTTATACAAACAATCTAGTACATATAATTTGATCATAATGTATTTTTGTTCCGAATTCAGCCTTGAATTCATTAAGCCCAAATTTGGTTACTTGGTCATGAAGGTAATTTGTTGGCTTTGCTACTGAGAGGGACTTAAAGATTTCACATTACTGTATATGATTTTTTGAGGTAATCTTTTGGTTTGAACTTGAAACCAATGTGTGAGTAATAAGCTCCAGACTTACATATATTCTTGAACTGTATTTTTAAAGAAAATTTATCTTGTATTCAAAATATAACTATTACAATTATATAATGAGAAATGATGGAACTAGGTTTCATCCTTTCTTTTAGTTTTGTTTGATTCTTCAAAAAGTCCATTTTTTAGCCATTACCCAATGAGAGGCCACATGTTGTTACTTTCATTGCTATTGTGAAAGTTTGAAGCCAAACTATGTACCTAATATGGAACAAAATGGGTCTGTGTTTTCTCATTGAGCTCACCTCAATGTAGCCGGTACCCTCACTGTCAAGTTCCTCCATAATCAGTTCCGCAAACTCTTGAGCCTGCTCCTTCAGTTTAGAGAGCTTATTTGTGGATGCGCTCAGCATGATCACCTGGTGATGAAAATTTTAACACAAACAAATGTCTCGGATGAGAATAAATTTGACAGTTTAGCTTAGGATTCAATAAAAAGCCATAGGTGGAGTGTGAATATAGGCTTCTGGGGAATAGGCATTTGGATATGAATAGAACCTCATAGTTTACTTTTTCCAAAACACCCATAACACAACACCTAGTGGACCTCTATTTGGGTTTTCAAAATATGAAGTTAATTGTTTTTTCGAAACACCCACACAGACCTGGTCCACCAACTCTTTGGGTTTTTCCCACAGAGAAGATTAAGTAATCAGGTGGGGTCCAAGGACGGGTTGGGTTTCAAGCCTCGGTTACCTTGCATAATATGACTTATTAGGTTCTAAGGGTCTCAAATGGAAAACTGTCTCTGTTTTTAAGCAAGTATGCTTTTGCGGTCTTTGTCCTCACAATTTGCAAACATAAAGATCCCTGAATTTGTTTTTCCCCCACTTGGACCTTAAGAGGAACAATGGTCTGCTCAGGTTGCTGGGCTCACAAGGAGGCTTCCTGTATAAGCCCACCCTAACAGCTCATTAACCTGGGCCAGGGGCAGAAAAAAGTTGTGTATCTTTAATAGCATATGCCCACTGGAGTTAAAGGATGCCGCCCCCGAAACATGGGGCTCCATCCAGACTATGGGCAGGGTATCCCACAACAACGCCAATTAAATGTAAATGTCTCAATGGGCCAAGGTACCTAATCTACCCAATTCTGCAATATACATACTTTGGAATGGGTCCACTCCACAGGGCCCATTCCATGTACGAATGGATTGAGCCTGAGAAGGTGAGATGCCATTCCATCAAGTGGTAAGGGTTACTACCAGGGCTTCTTCCAAAGCATAACCTATGTTCCCCACTCAAGATTCAAATTACAAGTGCAACAGAGGCGGATGACCACTTGTCCCACGTGAGAAAAACCCTAAAAAAGCGGGGACCCAAAAAAATACACTTTTCTTGTTGGCAAAACAAACAAAGTCCTACTAACAACAAAAATCTGATTGGTGGCTTTTCATTCTTTGGACCAGTATCATTGTATACACATGGAGATGATGAGTATTGTGTTGGGTTGAGAGTCAACATACCTCTTTTACCTCCTCCTTTGTAACGCGACCATCTAAGTCCTTGTCACACCTGCAAAATCATTTAAAAATCATTGGAGTCAAGCTAACATGTACCATATGGAGCACACTTGATCCTTGTCACATTTACGGTAAAATCGAATAAAATCCGTCAAGGTCAAATATCTGACCATGAGAACTTGTACACACAATTTGGAGTTTTGATTTACTCTTTTGGGCTTATTAATAGCCTAGAGGAAAACAAATACCTTTCTTTCTCCAAAAAAGTCCTAACAAACAAACGTTTGATGTGAATATAAAACATTGCTCAAGGATAGTTACCCATCTAGGGTTGATTTGGAAAAAGAAAAGATGCCAATAAATATTTCTAAATTGTGTGCTACTATTCCCACCTGATGTGCACCAAGCCAATTGCTGACTTGGGGTCCATCCATATTGGCCAATTGAATCAAAGTAAAAAAAAGTACCCAAGACTTTGAAATCGGGACAGGTCTACTGTCTAGACTTCTTTAATCAACACATGTATTTGACTTATGATTTGACTAGAAATTTTGTATGCTTGGCTTGCCATCACACAGAACTTCCTTCAAAAATATCCTGATAATTTTCCTTCCACTCTCTTCTTGTTGCATTTGCATTAAGCCCTTCTATATGGTCTGTCCTCATGCAAAACAAGAAGAAGATTGAAGCTTACTATATTTGGGTCACTTGATGATCAGGCTACTCTTTCCCCTTTTGGTTTCATTAGTGATCAGGTTAATCTTGGCCCCCCTCTCCACCCTTTTCCCCCTCACTAAGAAGTGGGGGAGAAGGGGGAGAGTAGAAATTAACCTGATCACAATTGGGTCACCAATTGGCCAGGCTAACCTTTCCCCTTCTGGGTCACTAGATTGGCCTTTCCCCGCACTTCCCCTCTCCCATTCCAAGAAGGAGGCGAAAAGAGGAGTTAGCCTGATTACCAAGTAACCCAATGGTGATCAGGTTGATCTTTCGCACAGGCTTTCCCCCTTGAGAAGAAGAGGGACCACCATGGACCCACAATTACAGCTCTTTCAATACTAGTAGACCTCAACCCCCTCACCAAGGAAAGGGGAAAGGGCAAATTAGCCTGATCACAATTGACCCGCAATTTGAGCTGTTTCAACAGGTCCAGTTAGTGGGATGCAATCATGCAGGCCTGCATGAAGAAGAATTCCTGCTCTACTGACTCATCTGCTGCATCCACTATTAGGTTTCACAGAACATTTGTACAACTAAAAGTTGCAGTGGGAAATCCTGACGCTTCAGCTAAAAATTAGATGCAGATCTGAAAGACTTATAATCTGTAATTAGTAATGATTTTCTAGATGCAGAAGATTTCTGGAACTTGTAAGTAGTGGAGAGCTGCAATGATTTAGTTCAATGTAACGCTCCTCAGAGTCAGTGGAGGACGTTTGCACAGTTCTAAGCCGCACTGAGCTGGTCAAGAAATGTAAGTACTAGAGAAATTCTCCTAAAAAAATCTAATTAGAAATTGCACAGCAGCAACAGCTATAAGCTTTAATGAATGATGATTATATTGGGTGGGGGTGATTCATAGTACTACTGGGCTCCCTGTGGCTGAAATATGCAATTGGATTGCTGCAACAACAACAGCATGGACCAACTGCTTGGATCACTAGCTGCAACAGCAGCACAGCTACTAGAATGATATATATCACAAGAAATGTTTTTAGGATTCCTCGTGCCCAGGACCATCAAGAAGAACTTGAATTTCCCCCTATGCAAACATGAAATGGTTTTGTTTGACATGGGAAAGTACAATGGTCCCTCTATTTCACAAAGGGAAAATTAGAATAAAATTCCCTATTTTTTTTGAACTTCAATTCTTGAAACAGAGGTTGGTTTCCACTCTTTTCCCTACTACTACAGGGAATGCCAAAGAACGTAATTTCTCGTGAATGATGTTCATTTGTGCAGTCCGGACCAGGTGGCTTTTGGGATTCTTTGGAAATTAAGGAATCGGTTAAGAAATAATTGCAGCTGATTGAAGAGAGAAAATAATTTTGGCTTACAGATCAAAGAAGGTTTGTATCCGAGAGTCGAACTCCTTATTCGTAATTTGCAACCAGTACTCGTACAGATCATGTTTGGACATCAAGTTCTGCGTACTATTGTTGCTGTGCTTCCCTTTGCGTCTTATGTATGCGTCGAACAGCGCATTTGCGAATTCCTTGGAGTCTTTCATCCCTGCGCCCAATATCAATTGATCAATCAATCAATCATTCAATCATCACGAGCCAGAAACAAACAAATTATATATCAACAACCCCTCCCCGCCCCCCACCGCTACAACAAAATGAAAAGAAAAGAAAAAAGGCGTAATGCAAATGCAATTAGAACTGTGAAATTTTCCAAGCGAACTTCATATAAATACTTCTATGCATTTTAAGGAGGCAAACTGTGGCGTGATGAAGCAAGCAGAGAGCACTGGAAGATGGCAAACTAGCTCTCCTAAAGAAAAAACAGATGGGTTTAATCCATCCTCTTTTGTCAGAATAATAATCAGGAAATGATTAAACTGCCCACCTATGCATTCTGCAAAGGAGCTCTTAGGAAGCATGGAATTAGCATCAGCAAGCTGATGGAATCTTTTCTCCACTCCAGCCCACAAATGCTTCTGATCTGCAGTAGCTGTGACCTTGCTGATTAGCTGCAGCCCTTGCAGTGCATGCTTGGACGCTGACCTAGGCAATTCCGCGCCCTGATCATCATCAGTTGAGACTGCTATTGGTACACCTGATGCAGATCTGTTGCTGATGAACTGCTGCAGGTTTTCATCCGCGGCGAAGACTTCCGTGCTTGGACCTGCCGAGTGGATGGTGGCCAGTGGAAATTGATGAATTTGCGGCAGATTTCTGCTCATCCTTTGCGATGATCCACCGTTTCCCGGCAGCAGTGACGACGACGTCGACGACGTCTGTGTGGCAGCCGGATCCACCACCTCATTTGGTGGTGCTGCAGACGAGAACAGTTGTCTGAAGACACTCGACGCAGATCTTCGCAGAGAGTCTCTGAAAGAGTGGCTAGTTTTCGTCCATGAAAAGCCTTCTTGCTGCGAATGGTCGCGCTCATGATGAGCTGACCTCGAGCGTGTTTTCATTCGAGCTGCTTCACGAGTTGCAGCTGCTGGATCGCGGGAGCCAGCTGCAACTGGGCCTATAGAAGTTGGGGTGATGCTTGCTATGCTCACTGACTCCGAGCTTAAGTCCACCACTACCTCCAGCATCTTGTGCGAGCCAGATAATTGCAATGCTGCATGGGGATCTGAGACTGTTCGTCCTAGTTTCATACTCCTATTCCCTTGCGGCCCAGCTGCATCGTACTGGTCGCTGACCATGTTAGCCGTGCTTTCGCCGCTCATGATGGGCGGAGCATTAGGTGCTATTTCCATGGCTGCTGGGCGGTGTGATCTGAAATGAGCCATATTGTATTACTGCGCTGATCCGGAGCCGACTGCACTGGCAAAAATGTAAAGAATTGCTAAACTCCGAGCTTGACACTAGTTGTTGCCGAATTTATTAGAAAGCCGGCTAAAAGCTGAAGATCATGAGACTCAGAGGTACTGGCGCAGCTGCTTTCAATGGAAACACAAAATAATATATATATGTGAGTGTCAAGTAATTGTACACAATCTATAATCAGCTTCTTGTAATGCAACGAGGGCGCTGTGATCAAGCAGCAGCGTTGTAGTTCGATGATGATCAGGACATACTATAACAATCTCCTAGTAGTAGATTTTTTTCAGTTTTTCAGTGAACCTAGAAGCTGATTCATGGCTACTGAGTGCACGAGACAGACACTCATCCTGCATGTGACACAGAATTAGTCAGTAAAATTGTTCAGTGCAAACTGTTTGAAGACGTTAGGACCGATTATCACAACAACGCACTAAAGCAGCAGCTGTAGTATACTACCGCAGGGCCGGGATTCAGGTCAGAAGGCTATATATGTTTTATGTATGATCTGCTTAGCTAGGATTTATAGATGTTTGACAGATGAATGATGATGCAGCAGCTTCATGCACAGGTGCAGAGAGAAACTTCAGCGAGAGAGAGAGCAGAGACTAAAGATTGCAGCCCTAGTGTGAAACGCTCCACTAGCACGCATGACAAGGATTGGTGAGGGGAGGAGCAAGCAAGTAAGCAAGCAAACAAGTAAGAGATGAGAGAGTCAGTCAAGAGAGGAAGAGCAGTGGGAAGCAAGGTGGAATTGAGGAGCTCTTGACTCGGAAAGACGTTTATAAACTACAGGACTCTCGTGCACGGCAGGTTCTTCGATTTGGAAAAGAAAAGCGGTTATGGGTGGGAAAGGGAAGCCTAGTTCTCAAGTCTACTGTTGAGCACACGAGCGCGCAGTAAGAGTAGGGCTGAGGTTCACGCGCAAAACAGCAGAGCGATGAGAACTGCTGCGTGGGTGGGTGAAGAGTGTGATGACTTGAGAGGAGGGCAGTGTTTGTGTGTGTAAGTGGGTAATTTTTGGCAGTGAAAAAACAACTCTAGATACGTGAGTGGAGTCTAGACAGCTACACGGTTGCTACTTTACTAGAAGCAGCTACTACGAGCTGTGAATTGAAATGTCAAAGGCGATGACTCGCCGCAGCTTCCGGATTGTCACATTTACTCCGCTATTATGTCAAACCTTGCGCCCTGAATTTCCGCGATCATCCACCACGCCAATCCACTCAAAACCCACCCAACCCCCACCCAGACGGCTGATCATGAGGACAACATTACCCTCCACTAGTAACTAGTTGTTAGTGCATCCAGGGCGAAGCCCGAGCGCTGCACTCTTCACACACTTGTGCGCGTTCCGGGTCCCCACCGGTTTGTTTATATCTTTTTGTTTTTTTTCTCCTGTTTTGTGCTCTTGGCGACACCAACCAATGGGCGATTAGTTTCTTCCCCTTTTCTTTTTTTTGGCAATTAGCCGCATCCGTTGCTAAAAAGAGTTGGTGATCTATCGTCCTTTTATGTGACATCACTCGCGCATCTCTCTCTGTGTCTCTCTCTCTTTTTTTTTCTCGTCGCGTGTCGCCACAAGGTCAAAATGACCAACGAAAAAAATAAAATGGAGCATGTCCCAAAACTGGGAAGGCCAGAATTACTGATGAAAAAAAATGGAGCACATCCCAAAATTGATAAATTAAAAATTTTGGACATGCCCACCCACACAATAAATTTTTTTTTATGAAACTTTTAAAAACTCTTGAAATTAATTTTTATCATCTGTCAATGACAAGAGTGATTTACCTACAAATAGATTGTGTTAGCTTACTCGAGAAAAGAAATTTAAAAATAAAATATTAAAAAAAAATTCTGCCAATTTTCACTGTAATGCATGGTTGTTTATTATTATCTAATAATAATTTTCATTGTTAGATTATGTAAATTGTTAAGATTATTTGGTGCTTCAAACTAGACCCAATCAAAAGTTTTGTTTTGTTTTGTTTTGTTTTTCCTTGGGTTGGACTTAGATTGACACGTAGCTAGACCCACAACTCATCACGGGCTTATAAAAAATGTGTGTATTTATTATTATTATTCTCTTGCCACACCAATGTGATAACCTTTAGTCATAATCATATGATGTCAAGAATGAGATTTAAACTCTCACCTCTAGGCTCCATGGCCATAACTCAAGTCTTTAACCACCACATCATCACATGGTGACAAAAGGTGTAATCACATAAATATAATTACACGTGTTTCTGAATTGTAAGCATTAAAATGTTATTACATAATTATTAAAATTCATAATGAACCTAATTTCATATTTATGTAGGTGTGTAGCAGGTGGTGGTTAGTAGGTAATATTTACCTAGCTACCTTCATTTCATTATTTAATTAAATTAATTTCTTATTTAATTATTACATTGAATCTTTGAAATTCATTTAATAACATAGTGTAGAAAAATTATAATAATTTCATAATTAATTTCAAAAGTGATGTTCAGAATATGAATTTGGGGTTATAAATTCAAGTATAATAATTTAAATTACATCTGAAAATTTCTAGTCTCATCAAATAATTTAAATCTTTTATTTACATTTTTTTAAAAGCTAAATATTTAATGAACTTTAATATTTTTATTTGGGCCATAAATTCAAATACAACATGTTTTCATTTCATCAATTAATATTTAATTTTCTTAATGAAATCAATGCAAGAATTTGTTATCACTTTCACATGTATGTAATTTCATAAATACATTTTATTTAGTATTATTTTATTTGAATGTAAATCACTAATTTATTGTTCAGTAAATGCAATTATCACATGATTATAGGAATACATAGAAATATAAAATAGTAGATATACATTCAGTCATATAAATATCAAACATTGTCAAATGTGTCAACACATCACCACACATGTCTTAGTTGAGTGATTGAATTCAGTTGCATTGCTCCACACATGATCTACACATAGGCACCACAAGGTCCGTGTGTAAAGTGAAATGTTTATTTTGATTAAAGTGAAAATTGGACTTAATCGAAACATACATTGTTATTTTTGTAATTAATCAAAACAAACATGGTTGGTTAATCATGTTAGGTTAAAAATGTAATTGGAATAAATGCCTTATATTTTCTAAATGCATCCTTATATTTTTACACATCCCAGAACTAAAGTTTTTCAAATGGGCTTGTACTATGAACTTGGAGTTTTTGGGGGGCACATGTCAAAAAACCAAAGTAGGTGCATGTGTAAAAACAACATTTTGGGGGTCATAATTTCTTTTTAAAATTTACCTACCTATGTACTTACCTCACTTTATTTTTCCTTTTTTATTTTTTATTTTTAGAAAAGCATAAAGTTCTATTCTGTTTTTACTATTTTGTTTTTTTTTTCAGTTTTGTGATGTAGCCGAAGTGGTAATCATCCATAAATCAATTTAGCCAAATTTGACAATTAAAAAAATATGAAAGAAAAAAATTTAAACATTTATATTTTTTTTTGGCTACCTACTTCAACAATGTATAAAACATTTCTGATTTTTGAATAAGAATATTGAATTTGTTATAGAAACTTTCAAATTTTCCCTAAACATTACAAAAATTGTTTACAAAATAAAAGGTATGGCATAAAAAAGTCTTCACTTCTACCTACCTACCTACAGACCTAATGTTTTGCTATGTGTTTTTAGGTTGGTTGTTAGAATGGTATAAAAAAGTCTTCACTTCTATCTACTTACTTACCTATGTATCTCTCTTTTTCTTTTTCTCTCTTGAATTTTAGAATGGGGTAAGAAAGTCTTCAATTCTACCTCCCTAAGCAATTACCTCTCTCAAATTTTCTTGTGGTTTTTATAAAAGCTCTAAAATAAAAAGTCTTCATTTGAAGGGGCCCTTTGACGGGAATCTTTTGGTTGTTTTGTTCCCTACCAATAGGGAAAGAAGAAATGGAAATAAATTTATACTTTTCCTTAGATATTTAGGGGATTCTCTATGTCAAATTTCAATAGGTTTTCCCTGAAAAGTTAGGTTTCAGGGTTTAGGGTTTAGCTAGGTACCAGTGTTGGGCCACAGTGAACCAGCACCCACCAGCACAGCATGAAGGATGAATGGTAAGTGGTCAGGAAACAGTTTTCGGTTGGGTTCCAGTTGCCTAGCTAACCATGCTGGTTAGCTCAGTGCTTTTTTAAACTACCTACTTACTAACAACCCACAAACAGGTTGTTAGTAGGTAGGTAGTAAATACAGCCCTTACCTAGTTACCTAGTTTCCTACCTACCTACCTTATTTATGAGACCTATTTCCTACAGAATTGGTTACCAAGGTGAAACCAAATATAAACTCAGTTGAGGTTCATCCATCTGAACCTCAACTGAGTAATAACTGGCATCCAATGGATGGTCCAACTGGTGGGTGCTGGTTCACTGTGGCCCCAGTGTTGTTTTGTGTTTCTTGGGCTGGAGGGAACCGTGGCTCTGCGAACGGGTACCTACACCGTTGCCAAGGTAAAATGCAGCGACAGGCGGGTATTAGATTTTGCATCAAACCCCTGGCTGTTATTTGAATGAGTCTTTGTGGTAATGACCTAAATTTGTCAGATTTGAACCTAAAAAAAAAAAGAAAATCGCCAAATTTCTACCTAGTAGGTACCTACAGTATAGAAGGATTAAGGGGGGGGGGGGAAAAAAAATCTAAGATTTTTTTGTAGCCAAATGTGGCTAAATCTTGTTATTAATGATTGTCACTTTGGCAACATTGAAAAATTGGAAAAGGTAAAATAAAACTGCCCCATATTGATAAAAAGCAGTGTTGGCAAGTTCAAGGTATTGAGGAAGTTTTAGGTACAAGTTCTAAACTTGGGTTTGGGGTATTTGGATCAAAGGTCCTGAATTTGGTTTTAACCAAATTTGGATCTGGATAGTGAAATAATCTCTTGCTGAAATTAAAACCCAAACATACATGGGCTGAGCTACTACTATAGTACCTTGGTGATTTCAGTAGAAATTCCATTATTTTTAAAATGCTGAAAATTTCAAAAATTATATTTTTCAAACAACAAGTGGTTAGAAATGTTTAGAGAATTTCTTTTTGGAAACGGATTTTCCAATATTAATTAATTATTCAATAGACATGTGTTGAAGCCACTATACTATGGTATCGGTTCTAAAACAAGTCCAAGTTGTCTAGCCATATACTAAGCACGAGGTTTTCAAAAATCCTTGTGGGTTAAATTGTGGTGGTGTTGGGGGCCTGCAATGGAATTATGTAGCATATTTGTGTTGAAGCCGCCCCTAACTATGATTGAACAAGTACAAGCTCTCTACCCATATAAGTATGAGGTCTTTAAAAGTGCAACAACAAAGAAAGCAAATTCTAATAATTCAACTTTTGGCAAACCTCATGGGATAAATTGTGGTGATGTTGGGGTCCATGCATTGAAATTATTTGAAATGTTTGTCTTGAAGCCGCCCCTTATTACAGTGTTTCGTTTTAAACAGGTTCAAGTTCTGCGGGTGTATAAATATGAGGTTTTTAGAAGTGCAACAAAAAAGCCTTGAATTTTAAATTGTCATAATTTAACTTGGGCAAACCCCATGGGATAAATGTGGGTATATGCATTGCAAGTATTTGGCATGTTTATGTTGAAGCTGGTCCTTACTACAATATCTCTTTCGATACAAGTTCTCTCTAGCCGTATAAGTATGAGGTTTTAAAAGTGCAACAAGAAAGCTTTGAGTTTTAAATTGTAATAATTTAATTTTGGGCATTCTGGTGGTGTTGGGTGCAGGCTGATCAGCAGACAAAAAGATGGAAAGAGGGCTTGTGTTCACAGCTTTTGGTTTTGAGTCCCAATATAAAACTTGACAAGATTTATAATTATACCTCTAATGAACTACCATTACTTCAATACACTAGCAGAGGCTATCAACTACTACTTGGGTCCACAATGTTTTCGTGTGGTTTCTAGTCCAACATCAATAAAATCCCTAAATCTTCTGGGATGCTTATAAACATTTTAAATGCATGGTATCGAGGACAAATAAATCACCCATGACTTGGTCTTCAAGTCCAAATTTATTGTTTCTTCGATTCACTATAGGCCTAGGAGGCCTCCATCAAGAAGGTGAAGGTTTCAGTGCAAGTGCTGGTTGTTCACCCTGGTTCACCCTTGGCTAGTCGGGGCTGGGTGGGGTGCCGTATGTTCCAATCCTCAGATATGTTTTGTATGCACTATGGACTCTGAAAGTAAAAGTTTGATGATGACGTGATTTTCTCCCCCTTTGATGAACCAGGATGAGAAAGAATCTTGTCAGGCAGTTTTTCTAGTATCTACAACAACTGCAACCATTTTTGTTTGAAGAAATTCACAACTCAGTAATTACCAATAGATTTCTTGATGACTTTTAAGTGTAAGGTAATGTCCAAAGGAATGGGCTGTTCCTGAAATAATCATCTGCCTGAGGCAGAGCTGAGGAGTGCTTTATTTGGAAGTACCCTACTCTGGGGTTGTCGCCTGGTGTAAAGCATCAGCATTTTATTTCTATTGTTTAGTGACACAGTGAGTATCACAAGATACAAATGTAAAAGAGGGGGGAGGGGGTGCTTCCAAAAGCCGAATCTACATTGGAGTGGGCATTTCATTTTTTGACATGCCCCACTATTTGTGGAGGATAGATTCCAGTTGATAAATGTGCCCTCCAGATACAGTAAGAAAACTTCTGCAGATGCTTTACTAATCAACTTAATATTCCTGATTTTTCTTCAGTTGATTATCTTTCTAGAACTGCTAGTTTTAGAGCAATGCTACACTAGCTAATGTGTTCAGAACTTACATCCTTTTGTCTTCTCACCTTCTCTCACATTTGCAAATCCCACCCTTTATTCTCCCTCCCCTCCTTTCATGGATATTGTGACAGAAGTATAACAACACTACAACTGAATATTGGTTTTTTCCTTCTTTCACATCTTACACCGTTGTCAAAATGAGTACATATGCACATGTTATCTACCAATGTTGGGCGGATGCTCAATCCATGTTCCAATTCTGGCTAGTAAGAAGCAGATCTGAACCATGACTGAATTTCGAAACTGGAATCAAAAAAAATAAATAAAAATTGATGAGCCGGACCTGGAATCAGATTTGCAGGTCTATTTCAGAAATTTAAACAATTAATTTCTTTTCCAAACCCAAAACTGGAGATCAGGGTCAGCTTTCACATTGACAAAACGAATAAATATAATTTCCCAAAAATCAATCCATATAAAAAAATATTATTATTATTATTTCATGATTTACAATAGTCTACTATGAGATTGTCATATGATTTATAGTGAACTTTTTCATATTCATAGCCTGCAATAATTATGATGATTTTCTACACCTCAACTTCATAATTTCCTAAAATTTCATTTCAATATTTGAAGGATGAATTAATGACGAAACTAAGCCTAAGGTAAGGTAGATTATCTCGCACATGTGTCATGAACCAAGAACCAGTGCTGGATGAAAAACCATATTCTAATGTAGTGTAAAAGTAGGCTGAAAAAACCTCTCTACCTAGCTCCAATGAGAATAATATTGTTGAGGATGATGAAACCCTGCAAACTGCATTGGTCATCATCCTGTCAAAGGACTTACCTCATCGGGAGACCATGTGCAAGACATGCAGCATAATGCCATGCACCATACACTCAGGTATGAGATGTGTGCACATGTGTCTACTACTTTCCCAGCCTAATAACTTTTGCCATTTCAGGCTTCTTATTGCTTGGTTACCTTCAGTTACAAGCCAATATCTTTGGGTCCGTTCGTTTCAAAATCACAAAACTCGTGAGGGAGCATTTCTCAGATTGGTTGCAAACTATTTTTAAATATTTTTTTTAAAAAAAGAAAATTGTCACAATGTTTGCTCTTTGGGAGTGGGGGAAGAAAAAAAATTAAAATTGTATTTTCATGACTTACCGTCCATTCAGCTTGCTACAACTGGATGGAGTTACAAGGT
>Ga0209208_10003437_pt1 | contig 22667 bp, 12 predicted proteins | sample S1TSphfallax_3_FD_187694 | JGI IMG/M metagenome (GOLD analysis project Ga0209208, IMG submission 187694) | Host-associated microbial communities from peat moss isolated from Minnesota, USA - S1T2_Fd - Sphagnum fallax MG (SPAdes) (version 2) | ecosystem: Host-associated > Plants > Peat moss >...
AGGATCATCAAACCTTAGAAGTTTCTATGCATGTTTCTATACTTGTCATCTTGAGTTCTTAGATGGACACATGGAAATTACAAGATGAAAATATTATGGAGTTAATTACCCATATTTAATGGTTAAAAGATGGAAAAATCTCCCTAAATCAACCAACCATAATTTGTGAAATAACTCTCCTAAATTAACTAAACATAATATGAAAAAACAATTTAAATTAATTAATCACACCAGGTGAAAAAAACCCTCTTAATTGACTAGTGTTATAGGTTGATTTAACTAATAGGTGTAATTTCCACCTGAATTTGGACATCACTTGTTTCCATCTTGTTTCACTGGCTTAATTGACATGTCCGTAGCAACCGGTCCCCGGTCATTGGGGGGTTAACATGTTTTACCATGATTTCCTATAGTGAATCTGTCCTAGTTCACTCAAATCTTAGTGAAATACAAGGTGAACTTGGCCATATCTCCTAGTAGTGAATGTTAATGTTATGCTAGTGGATGGAGGAAGAATGAAAACCTTACTGATTTTTTGAAAATTAAACAGTGCGTCTTTTGACATGTAATTAAATCCATATGTGTTATTTCAAAAATTAGGGCGCACAAACATACAAAATTTGAAATCATAGATTTTGGATAAATTTCAAAAACATTGTAAAACTAAATTAAATTAGATTAATTGAAAAGATATATTTGAACTAATAACCCAAAATAAAATTTAAAACATTACATTTGATTTTTTGAAATAAATATGTAAAATTAATGTAATACCTTTTTACATTTTGAAATTAAATAGCAAATTACAAATGTCAAAATTCATTATGAAACTTGCTAAGTATGAAAATTAAGTTATAACATGTGAAATTCAAACTATATATATGTTTATATATTTTGCTATAACATTTTTTGTCACCACATGAAGTTGTGGTTGAATGGTAAAAAATCATTTGACTTTGGATTATGGTCAAGGAAGTGAAGGTTCAAATATCATTGTGGGGCATCTTATGATCATGATTTACATAATTTAAAAAACTCATGATGATACAATGATTTTATTATAAGCAAAAACATTACCCACTGAATGAATAAGTTGCCCAAGATGGATGGTAGGAAAGAATTCTTAAAATGACTATTGTTTCTTGTCTCATCAATGAGAGGAAGATCTATGGCGGGGTTATACAAGTTGTTGGTGAATTTCGTGTTTCTTTAACAATAGGAGGACTTATGGTGGGTTTATACAAGTTGTTGGTGAATTTATTGTGTCTTTAAGGAAAGGAAAACTTGTGATGGGGTTATACAAATTATTGGTGAATTTCTTGTTTCCTTAAGGAGAGGAAGACTTATGGTGTGGTTATACAAGTTGGTGAAGAGATTGGGAGCTAAGAGGCAATCACAGTGGGAAAATAAAATAATTTATTACTAGAAACTAAGGTGGAAAAGATGAAGGTGGCAAGTTTGAAAAAGGAAATGGCAGTGATGAAATTTATTATTCTTGCTAAAAGAAAGAGGTTGAACACTTAATTAATGTGAAAACATAAGAGAAGGCACATTTCTTATATAGTTTCCAAGATGAGAATAGAGGACAAAACATATGCATTAAATTTTCTAATTGCACATTAATTGTAAATTGAGTTGCAACTAGAAATATTCTCCCATTTTTTTTGTGCTTATTTTTTATTTTGAAACACTATGTAACTGTGTAACTATATAACTAAATAAGTAACTAGGAAATTAATCAACTAACTAGTTAACTAGCTAATCAATTAATTAACCACTAACTAATTACCTACCTACCTACCCACTTACAACCCTACCTATAATTATCTACCATTCTTTAATTATTTAATTCTAGAAGGAACATTCATTTTTACTTCATACTTTCTAACAACTAATCAATTAATTCATAATTGTGATTCATCAACAATATGTAATTATTTTATGAGATTAATTCACTGGTTATTATCAATTATTTACTAATAATAGTTTTTGTTTTACACTTAACCTTTTGAATTTTAGTTATCAACTAAATAAATAGATAAATTAGTAATTGATTGACTATCTAACATAATTAATTATTAAATAACAATAAATATTGAATACATGAACTTATGAACTTATTTAGTTGATAAACATCATTTAAAAAGATAATCAATTTAAATTAATCATTAATATTACGTAAATAATTTAGCTCATGAATATTAAAATAATCATTATTTAATAGCTAATTAACTATTAGTTAATTTAATAGTTATTAACCATAACTCTTGATTAGTAAATTTGAATTATCAAATAATTCATTGAATATTAATCAGATGTGATTTAAATTTATTAATTGAAGTATCAATTAACTTTTAATAAATTCTAAATTGATTAAGAAATATTGATCATTGATTTTGAATGTATGAACTAAACAGGAAATCAGTTTAATTAATCATTAATAAACTAGATAATTGAATTTGTGAGTTTTTAAAAATAATACTAAGCTGCATAACTATTAAATAACTAATATTTATTATCTATCTACAATAACTTTTGGTTAGTAAATACAAACTATCAGATAATTAATTGAATATTAATTATATTCTAATAAAATTTAGACTCATTGATAAAAATTAATTATTAATTCTGAACGTATGAACTAAATAGGAAATAAGTTTAATTAATAATTAATAATAACTAGATAATTGAATATGTGAAAATTTATTTACTATTTTTATAAGCTACATAACTATTAATTATTAATTATTTATTTGTTGGTTAACACAACTCTTGATTGGTATATATTAATGATCAGATAATTTTTTTAAAATAATTATTATTTAAATAATAATATTCTATACATTGTTTAATCGATTTGTTGACAATCAATTTTATGAATAATGAATATTGGTTTGACATTAAGATTATGTCATCTTAATATGACGTCCACACTATAATGTAATTATACATTGAAATAAACATGGTATATTTGTAAACAAACCATAATATAAAGTCAAAATGAAGTTTTTTATTTTAATATGTCATAATATGAAATAATACATGTGTTTAATATGCATTGAATGTAAGCTATACATTAAAATATGTTGAATAGGTTTCAATATATGCTTCATGTACCTTGACTACATATTAAATATACTTTTATTGTACTTTAAAATATTTTAATGTACATAAAATTTATAGGCACACCACAAAAAGTAACTAAATTACAATTAAATTTGTGACTAAATGAACATAAGGGCCTATTCTTGGATGAAAAACCCAAAAAGTTAGTCAATATGGAAAGATGTACAATTTAATACTCACACCATATTAATTGCAAAAATAAAGGAAAAATAAAAAGATGGTTACTAATTGTAAAAATAATAAAACAGAGTTACAAATGACAAATAGTCACATGTAATCGCAAATTGGATGGATACATAATACAAGATTTCTTGTAGTGGTTCTTCCAACCAAATTTTTTCATAAATATTTTGTGCCATGGTGGCAAGTTTTGGATGTTGATAACTCTTAGGAGGACCTCATGAGTGCTTTCAAGAGGACTAGAATGTTCACAAAAGCTCTCGGTGCTTTCAAGAGCATCAAGGATTTTTCAAGTATTTTAAAAATATATCTTGTGCCATGGTTGCGGGTTTTGGAGTTCAATAACTCTCAAGAGGACCTTGTGAGTGCTCTTGAAAGCACTTGAAAGCTCACGAGAGTTCTCAGGTGCTCTCAAGAACACTTGGGAGCTCATGGGAGCTATTGGGTGCTCGCAAGAGCACCAAAGATCTTCCAAGTATTTTCTTATTTGTTTTTATATCTCGTGCCATGGCCGCGGGTTTCAAAGTTCAATATATAACTTTTGAAAAGACCTCATGAGTGCTCTCAAAAGCACTTGAGAGCTCATGAAAGCTCTTGGGTGCTTTCAAGAGCACTAAGGATCTTCCAATGATAATATATATATATATATATATATATATATATATAGTGCCATGGCCATGGGTTCCAAAGGTCAATAACTTTTAGAAGGACCTCATGAGTGCTCTTGAGGGCACTTGAGAACTCATAAGAGCTCTTGGGTGCTCTCGAGAGCATCAAGGGTCTTCCAAGGATTTTTTATTTAATTTTAATATCTTGTGCCATGGTCGCAAGTTTTGGAGCTTGATCTTTCTCAAGAGGACCTCATGAATGCTCTTGAAAGCACTCAAGAGTTCGTGAAAGCTCTCGAGTGTTCACAAGAGAACCAAAGACCTTCCAAGGATTTAAAAAAAAAAACTTTCTCATGTCATGGCCTTGGGACCCATTCATGGTTGATTCCTCTTTGTAGCACCTCATGAAATGTTCTCATGCAAACTTGAGAGCTCATGAGAGCTCATGCTCTCGTGTTCAACTTAACTTGTTTTCTTTTAATTTCTTTTGTGCCATAATGCAGGTTCTAAAGCTAGTGTGGTTTTTAGAGTTTTCATGATTTGTTAAGTCCTTTTGATGTATATACTCATGGATGTTGACAGTAGCTATAATATGCAAGCTTGGATAATGAAGCTTTGGTTTAAGCGAGTTTTCTTTGAACTGCCAAATTTCGTTCTTATTGTGTAGGGTGTAAATGCACCTACATACAAGAACTAGTATAAAGAGGTGAAAGGAAAAAACCTTTTCTGGGGGGAAATTTTCAAGAGCAATTCAATCATTGTGATTTATCTCAAGATGCATAAGGTTTTGAATTTTTTCCTAAGTTTTTTGGTTTCAAAAAATGTTTTGAATTTCTACACAACATAAAGGTGCCAAAAGTTCAACACTAGTTTAAGGAAGTGAGAGGTTGACAAAAAGTCGGAAAACATATTTAATTCTCTAGTATTGCGATGTATGTGAAGTTTTTGTAATAATCAATGTGGAATTGAATTTTTTTTTTCACAAACAATTCTTTTGATTGAAGATAGAGATATCAACACACATTGCATTCAGGCTTAAGACAAGGTATGTATGATGAAATTTTCTATTGGGCTTAAAAACATTGAATCCAAATTTGAGACAGTTAAAAGGTTGAATTATGGTTTTCCAAGAGTTTTTTCAAGGAGAGGATTTCAATTCCACTACAAAGGTCTTGCAATTTTATGAAGTAAGCATATGACATTATTGAACTTTGTTTGAATTAATCAAGAGTGAATTGTATCAACATGATCTATCCACCATTGCATGGTCAAATTGATCTGCATTTGGATTTACAAATGGACCCAACTTTGGCTTCAAAAGGTGTATCTTCCATAATTCACCTATAGGTGGGCCTTTCTATATCCTCTCCTAAATTTTACTATCCATGAACAAAGGGGGAAAACATTTTGTAATGGATGCATGTATTTAAATTGTCTAGGTTTGTTTGGTTTGAGTCAATTGGTTTTCTGGACATTGTATTCCCACTTCAAATTTTGTTCACTCCATATAAAAGTACAAAATTGGCCTCTCCTTGAGCTATCCATTAGTCAATTGTATTGAACTAATCTACCCAACATTACATTAGCAAGTTGATTTGCTTCTAGATTCACAAATGGACCCAAGTACAATTTCAAGAGGGTTGTATTCAACATATTAACAATAGGTGGGTCTTTCAATAATCTTTCCTCAAATGTTATATGGGATATAGGCAAAATACATCTAAGCAAACGAGAAGTCAATCCTAGACAAAAATCATGGAAAAAGTCCAATTCATATTGGTGTCCATATAATTCTATCGATTTTTTTGTTTGGATTTGTTGGGGTTATCTTACTTCAATGCTAGATAACTTGATTTGTTATTCATTATCTTCTAAATTCATGTGCTCGAAACCCTATTTCTATCTCGAAAGCATAGGAATCAACATTTGATTTCCTTCAATTCAATTAAACCCTCATTTCCAATTCTTTGCCAAGCTTTTCAATCACAATCAAACCTTAACCAACTTTCTTTTTAATCTCTTATACACCTTATGGTCGGCACCAATGATAGGGTAATATGGAATGGATTGAGTATACCATTAAGTTTTTTTTATGTTTGATGATTTTCAAAGGTTGATTAAGATGCCTGAATTCAAACCTAAAAATCCAAAGCTAATGGAATGGATTGTGATGGGAATTGATTGTGTTTGTATTTCATTTTAATGTCAATATTCTTGCTCCCCTCCTGGCTATGGTCGTTGTCAACTATAGAGTCTCTTGAGTTCAAAATTTTGTTTTTCATATATTCTATTCAACATATCAAGTCTCCATTGAAACCTTTTTTTTTCCAGAATAAATAGCCCATTATCCCCTATAGTTGGCATTGATTATAGGGGGAGATGTGAGTGATTATGAGAGGACATATGCTTCTTGGGAATTTAACACAATTTTCTAGCTTCTGGTACACCCAATTCCAAATGCATATAATGTGAAGGACCGTTTTGAATTTCAATTTTCTTGAACCTCCCTTCCCCTTATGGTCATTGCTAATTATAAGGTCTATTGAATTTGAATTCTTTTTTTTTTAAATTTATATTTGCCATTCTAGAAGTTCATCTTACAACTATGTTGTAGTTTGTTGGCCTTCATAACCCCCAACACCCTATGTTTGGCACCAACTACAAGTAAATATGTAATGACATATGAGAGGACTTCATAATCTCTATAATGGAAAACAAATAAGTTACTTATTTTTTTAGTTTTATTTCCATTACACATTTAACACCTATGGTTGACATTGATAAATTGGAGAATTTTTTGTAATACTTTTTAGAACATCACTTGACTAAACAATTATTTGTTCCAAAATTGTTGAATTTTTTCAAAATCCAAGTCCCTCCCCCTATGGTTGGCATTGACTATTGGGGAGGATTGAATGGATATTGTAAAAACCCTATTTTTAAAAAGTTTCAATGTGGCACAAATATTTAATGCCTTGACATATCAGGGTCTTTTTTAGCCTATGGTTTGCATCAACCTTTAACATTGATTGTGAAAAATATGTGATTGATGGGAGTTTTAAATCCTTTGGAGAGGTCTTCTAATTGACAATGTACACATTGTTTTGTAATTCATGAGTTGTAACTATAACCCTCTGCCTTAATTTTATGTTTAATTATGACATCTTTCATGCTATTGACATTCTAATGTTGAGGTGAGTGAACATTACATTGGGTGAAATCACATTAAAGGTGAGCCACTTTTGTTCAAAAGAGGTGATGTATAACAAGTACTATAGTGCATAGTAAGTTAAAATTTTGATGGCATCCTTTGGTTATTTTGAACATAAGTAAAAAAAATTAGAATTTGCACAACAACATTTTTGAACTCAACAAAAAGAATCCAAGATGTGATGTCCATATATTACCAAAAAAATAATTGCATAAAGATTATATGTGTGATTACAAATTTGGGGGGGGGCTTAGTGTGCTTTCAGCCTATCCGAACTATTTCAAGTTCATTCCTCTCATTGGATATAACAATTGCAACTTCCATGACTATTTTATAGGGGGATATTAATTGCCAATGGAACATAAAGGTGATATAACAGTAGAATAAATTGAATAGTAAGGAGGTTTTCGACAAGTACAAAATATTCCCAAAGGACAAAACCAAGATGAATATTCCCCTTGTCACCTTTGAATTTATCCTAATTGTGAGGTCGACATTGAAGATTGATGTGCTCAAAATGGAGAAAGATTTCTTTATTGGTTATCGTGAAGGCAAGAATGCATTCTATGTTTCTTCACAAAACTGGAAAGGTGAGGAAGAAGAGGTAAACAACTATTGGCCTACCTGGAGCTCTTTATGGAACCACAAGAACAACAAGTTTGAAAAGTTCTTATAGGAAGATCCAAATCTATCTTGGCTATGTGGAAAGATGTTCCACATCTGGGACAAGAATCACCACCTTCAAGCATGATGGCCTTATATGGATTTGAATCATCCCCATGAGAAAGATTAGCACATCTTTATTGATTTTTTTTTGGATACTATAAATGGCTTAGTTGAGCTACTCATAGCTATGACTGATGTAAACAAGTGAAATTCCATTCTCATTATTCACTTTTGTTTCAATGATGGCCACTTTATTTCATCATGCAACTTTTATGTGGAATAACAAATCTCCTTGTTTGTAGATTCATTGAGATGGACCATGTGAAGCCTTCATCAGTTCATGTTTTCTTCCACATTCAATCAATTGATATGATTCCCCTTCACTAGTTCAAGGAGGTTAATCCCAATGAACAATACAATAATACCTAGTATAGCCTCACTCAAGAGGCATTTTTTGAATACATGTACAAGGTAAGCTCTTGATATATTCTTTCAAACAACCTTCTTTTTTTAGATCAGTTCAAATTGGCCTTTGTGCAATTGACCTTTCAATCAACCTCTGAAGTGTTGGTTTCATTAAGTAATAAAACCATGGAGAGTGCTAAAAAAAAACACATGATTGCATTCCATAAGAAGCTACTTATCTATGACCCATCATTTGGTCTAAAACTTCTTCAACAAATACATGTTCATTACAATATGAATCCCAATCTTGAGAGGATGACGGAGAAATTACAGCTTTTTGTGTCCTTTCAAGTGAGCAATGAGCAGAAAATTTTGTGGCTCAAGTAGTGGAATCAGTCATTAGTCCTAATGGAGGCTTAAAAGTTCCCAAAAGTCAACTTGTTGGGTGTTATTTTTGATAAATGGCTCCACAAGGCAACTTTTTGGTATCAAGTACATTTTTTTGGTCCTCTTTTGATTGTGTGGTGAAAATTTTTAAGAAAAAAAAAATCAATGGACCTTGATGGTCACTATTGTTCTTTTATCATTACATTTCAGTTGGAAGTAGAGGCCAAGAAACTCTTTGATAACATAATGATAGATTTGGGACTAATTTCAATCCTTGAATTTATCAATATCAAAAGCTTGGAGGATTTCATAAGTCACTAGAGGCTTAAATTGTGGGAAACTACTTCATATTTTACTTCTACTAAAACATACATCTTGGGATTCTCATGATCTAATGTAAGGAGAAAAATCGGCTCACACAGAACACCATTATCAAATGTAATAAATCATTACAATTTTAAAAAATACAAATTAACTTCTACCTTTTTATTCTTACCAAAGTTGAAATAATCTTCACATTATTAAAAAATATTCAACAAAGGTCTTATAACTATGAAGCATTTGTACATTTAAACTTTTCCTAATTAATTTGGATGTGTTCAAGATAGGAATCAAATCTTGGTCCTAAAACTCTTAGTACCTACCCAATTTATGGATTACATATAATAACACAAAAACCCAATTTCAAACACACATGATTGCACACAAATAACATACTGAAATCACATAGTCCCCATCTCATGTTCTACAATAAAAACCCATCCCAGATGCTCTGACACTTGTTCACTTAAATGTATTCATAGACACATTCCCAATTAATTGCCATCACCGAATTCTTAATCTTGTATTCAAATGCACAATTTACCAAGATTCTTCATTAGTGAAGACCAACATTGAACTCAAGTATGCAAGTCCAAAGGTAAACCAAATTGATTCAAAAAAATTCATGCCCATTGAGATTAGTTAAGGTTTAACATGTTTAGTTTTAACACTTCAATTGCCCATAATTAACATGTTTAGGTTGAGACCCAAGACTGTATTCCTTTCAATTGCATTCTTTTCAAATAAGTAATTTTAAACATAATATTTTCATACATGTAAGAGGTATTTATTCTACATGACATAAATTTGGTGTTCTTACAATACTACCAAAATACCATTTACATTCATAACTATGGATATTTCTCAACATTTTTGTGATGTGTTTGTTGCATATTAAATTATTGCAATTTCAAATTTTCATTAAAAAGCACCTAGCATTGTGTTATATGGTATTTTGTTTGAAAAATCACATAAAAAACTACATGGGATAATATTTTCATATACTCAAGCAAATTGTGACCCTTGTATTCAAATCTATTTGAAAAACTTGGCAAAAGTGAGATGAAAAATTGAAACCTACATTTTAATCTTTCAAACCCAAATTTTTTTTACTAAAAGGATAAATGTTCAATTCAAGGTGGACTTTACAAAGGACGATACATCCAATGCCACAATCCAAACTACTCCAAAAAAATTATCATTGCAGATTTTTTTCTTCTAGTGGAGTTGGAAACTAAGCCTATAATTTTTTACCACCACACATTGAAGTACCATAACATTTAAGATGGAAAGATCAAACAAGAAAAAGTTTTTCAAAAAAATTAAAATGAAAATGAAAATGAAAATTTGTAAAGTCCATTTTGATATTTAAGTTGATTTTTTCAAGGCCCATATTTTTAAAAGGTTTTTTAAAAATGTTTAAATTATGGTGGTATGAACTTGGAAATAGAAAAAAATGTGAACTTCAACATCATTTAAATGTTTTTTTTGAAAAATCATTGGACTTGGACTGTAAAAATGAACTTTCATCTACCTTTTTTGGTCTAATGTAGTGTGCATTTACCTTGGTGATAAGGTTCTCAAATGTGTGATCTATAGGTAATGCATTTAATTTTTATTGTTATTTTTGTTTATATTCCCATCTTTCATTTTCATCTTTGGATTTTTAATCTTTAGTTTCCTAAGGGATCATGGATCCCCACATTGAACTTAATTCATGCTTGCAAGTATTTCTTACATGTACTCCTAGCCAAGCAAGTTATTTGAACCCTCCCTCCCTTTCTAAAGATTTGGTGTGATCCTAAAGCTGAAAGTAGTATGTTTAGAAAGGACCTCCTTAGGATTGGTCCCTTGTGCATCTTCCATCCTACGATTGGTACTTGGATTGCCTTTATAATATTATTCTAAAGTTAATTTTAGGGGTGGCAAGTAGAACCAAAGAAGGTAAAAAAGACCAAGAAGTAGTCAATTGGACTTTCGGTTGAGAAACTTGATGTTGATGTTGGTAAAAGTTATTAAAAAACAAAAACCTACATAGGTTCAAACAAAAAAAAACCCCAACGACCTAAAACAAAAAACAATTCTACAACATGAACCTAAATGTCAACTTGGAGGATCTTCAAGGTACCTACCCCCTCCCCCCCCCACCTCCCCACGAGATGTAATTGATCTCACCACTAATTTCATGATCTAGCCAATAATTTCAACATTTCACCTTTTGTGGCCAACACTTGTCGCCACTAAGGAATTGTCTGGTTTATGGCCTTGTCACTACTAGCAATTGAATGGAATGTTCTTCACCAATGTACTTGTTTGATGAATTTTGCATATGCATTTCCCATGTGTGAAAATCATTTTCATGATGTCCATCATTCTCATTACTAATGTGCAAGAATATAGATGTGGGATGCCTACATTTCTCATTGTAGAAGTTCCATCTAATTTGTCGATTCCTTTCATGTCCAAACCCACCAACATTGTCGCCTTTTGGAATCGTCACATAAATAACTACATATATGGAGTATTTGGTTTTGCAAACAAATACCTCTGTGACAATGGTGCAATTGTTGTTTTCCATGATGATGATCCTTGTGTGTTAAAGGAAATAAAATCCTACTTGGAAACTAATGAATATGAAATCCACTCAAGGTGGGCAATTATCAACATTCTGGCATGAATGAATAGTGAATTCAAGGGGAAAATGGTAAGTTCCTCATTCATTCTACTTCAACATCAATTTCATTCAACAAAATAAGTCCCAAGAACTAATTTTGGTCATTTTCTCCTCATTGAGCTAATTGAGTTGGGCAACTCTTATTGTTTGCCACTTGGGTGGGTTCAAGTTTTAGGAAAGTCACCCAAATATGGTGAAGCTTGGTTTGTCATTAGTGGAGGATGATATCACGTAGAACCGAACTAACTTTGATACAATGTAAATGTCTTCATCAAGCATCCCACTCAAAGGATGCCAAGAGATCCATGTTTCCACAATGAGGGCTCTAATCCACGTGCTCCCCTCAAGGTACTAATTTGGTTGTTAGCATGAACTCCTCCATAGGTAGTTGTTTCAACTATTTGATTCATCATTTCATAGTTTCTTTTGTGGTATAATCTCCCATTCTTATGTTATTCCATTGTCTTCCTAGGAAATTGCATTCGCACCTATTAGTCTCTTGGTTGTCATGGTCTTGTGCTAGAACTAGACCACAATGTTTATCAAGAGGTGGTGAAGCCCCTTTCGGAGGAGGTTAAACTTGGAGGTCGAGCCTTGGTTATCTATGCATGACCCGTCATATTTGCCACTTGAGAAGAGAGTGAAAATGAATCTCGATTGTGAGTAAGTTAAAGTTAATCATATATTTAGTGCATTGTCTTTCATTTGATGTTTCACACTTCAGATTGATGTTTTGTGTGTTTTGCAAAGATACCCAACCCTATGCATCTTGTTTTGTTCCGTTATATGTTCAGAGTGACTTTTCCCCTAACCCCACTTCAAGCTAATCTTTACTTGAATATGTTGAGCACATCGTCTGATAAATGGCTGCCCTTTCCTCACCTTTATCTTCTACTACCAAAAGGAATTATGGTAATGTTGTATTATAATTCATCGATGATGAGGCAATAGAAAGTTTGGACTAGACCTTGTGTTGCAATTTCATTTATTTGTTTGAGCTTTCTAGTAGGTTTTTTTTTTTGCTCCTTGGAGTTTGTCTTCAACTTTGCTCAGGATTTATCATGGCTCAATATTTTTGTGTGTGTTTTATTTGCATCATCTTTTCCACAAACATACTTGGTTCATATGAGAACAATTTGAATTCTTCTTGTCTTGTTATGGAAAAATCCATTGGAAATATCGTTCCCATATGCAAATGGAAACATTGCACATATATAGTTTACACAAATAGATGTTCTTTTGAGATCCATAGAAAATATCATTCTCATTTTACAATGCATGGGTTTAGGGAACATGCGTATATTGAAACTTGAAATTGAGATTATTGTTTCATCATAATTTTTTTTCTTTAGATCTCTTCTATTCTCTACAACAAATTAATATTTCTAGCATTTTAATAATCCATGCATTTTCCACAACCACAATTGAATTCTCAATATATGAAAATAAAAATATAGTTTCCATGGGCATTTCAATGGAGATATAAGGTATGCATAGTTTCCTTTTAGAAATTATTCCCCCCCTATGATCAACACCAACCATAGGAGAAGGAATATTTGCTTCACTAGTTTTTAATAATTTATTGAATATATAAATATTATTATTATTTTTTGATTATTAGGTTTTTAAAACCTATTGGTTTCACCTACCATTGCATTTTTTAAAAAAATCATATAAATTATTAATAAAAATATCCCATCAATTTTGGTTTTTATTAGTTCATTAGCATTTTCAATATTGACCATAGGGAGGAGTTTCAATAGATTATTGGCATAATTCATCAATGATTTAAAAGTTAGAAAACATGATCATTGGTTGATTTAGGAATAATCAAGTTTTTTTTATTCATACATAACATAAAATGAAGAAATTTCAACAATTGTTCTATCGAGAAAATTCATTTTGCCCAACATATCATGCTTATTAAGCCCAAATTGATATATTCAATATTCTTATTAAAAATTCTATTTCCAATTTCAATGTATTCTAAATATTTTTCCAGGCCATTGTAAATACCCCCCAAGGGTTGGCATCGATTTTAAAAGGGCGTGTAATCTAGTATAAAACTAATGGACTATCTTTAAATTTTTTTGGTTTCATTGGCATATCATTGCTTGGTTTATGATCAATTCAATAATGTTTTCCAATCTATTTAACATGTTTGTTTTTGGATATGAATGAAATCATCTAAAGCATGTTGGTATCATTTTGATCAATTTATTCATAGAGGTCAAAATCATTTCTTCATATTGCAATGTTAATTGAAATCATATGGGTGCCGTGTAAACATATTTCCATTCATATATTGATTGTAAATATGGATAAGGAAAATTCAACCCTAAGGTTTTATCCCTTTAGATGACAATTGTTGATTAAGAGTGTTGCACACCCTAAAAAGCTCTTTTATGGAAATTTCATTAGGTTTTGCATTGAACAAGATGAGGTTCAATTTGCACATTGAGGTGTAGAGAACGAAAAATAACATTCATTTATTTCTATTTATATTTCCAATTTCTTTCTATTTATGTTACCCATTCATGAAAAATTAGTAGTTCAAAAAATACCTTCAATCATTGGTGATTACACAACAAACACTTACATATTCTTGAATTGGAAAATATTGTGTACATTACATTGTAGTTTCAACCACATTTAATTGATTTAAAGTGCATAAGTTTTTGACCTCCTATTGTATTCATCAATATCCTTTTGATACAATCTAGGAGATAACTCCTCATTTTCATCTTCATTGCTTGCAGCAGTGACCAAATGGTTACCAATTTCAAAATATACATATGAAATGTTTTGAAATTGGATTATGGCTCTACTTTCGTTTATTTATTTCAAACGTTCTTTCAAAACTTTGATGATTCTCCTTCCCATATTTTCTTTCAAAATAATCCTTCTAGAAATGTTAGTGGCAAATCTTATAGCCATGCCCTATATTTTTCATTGCCATTTTGAACAAAAATAATTCCTTTATCAACTTTTTTGTTTCAAGTTTCCTAATATTGGTTTCTCTATACAAAAATAGAAACCATAGAAACTATGTGGTTAAGTCAAAACAAGAGGACTTGAGAATTGAACAAAATTGGGACTTAAGAATTGGATTAAGATGTGTAGTACACCACAATGAAATTAGGAAGACTACTTGAATTCTTCCTCAAAAGCTAAAATCTAGCACAACCAAATAAAAAAACAACATCTAGAATCAATTGTAATATGTTTAGGTGTATTCTCGATCACTTTATCTTCCTTCTCAATACTTAATTCCTAGTTGTTTGAATTATCACCGTCCTTCTTTCTTTTGTGTAAAGAATGTAAAGTGTGAACATAAGGAGGTTCTTGTAATAATCTAATGACATGAAAGAATATGTGTCTCCAGATTTATCCACTTTTACACATAATGCTTAAAGAAAGTACTTGATCATTTCCAATTTTTGAAGTTGTTTGACTTACAATGACTCATATTGGTGCATATTTCTATATACCTTGTATTTCAAATTTTATAGTGCTTCCTCCAACAATAATCCATTATTAATGCAACATCCAACTAAAGGTGAGCAAGAATATCACAAACAAGCATGAATTATCCAATAAATGGAAAGTGCAACATGGAATAACTAAAGCTAATAGGAGGCTACCTAGAACTTTAATATATTGCATTGTTAAATCATTCACTTTGGATTTGAATTCTTGGATGTCAATGTTTAACAAACTTGAATTCAAACAAATTTAATACATTGTCTATGTCTCTTTGAACTCTTGGATGTCCTTCTTTGTCACAATGGACATCTTGTAAGTTCATCTTCTTCACTAGAAGCTATTGCATTGTTTGTTTTTGTGTCGCTTAAAACAATTAAGAGTACACCATTTTTCAAGATTTTTTCCTAGTGCCCTATTTTTCATTTTTGACCTTTTTTTTCTTTGGAAGGAGAAAGACTAAAATTATTTGCAAATTGTTTCATCAGGTCTTTGATTACGCTCAAAATGCTTGCATCCCGACATAGTTGTCATGTTTTCATCACTATCTTTAGCATGGCTATTCGCCTCACTTTTTAAAGGATTTCTAGCAAAGTAAAAAAAAATTCATTGTTTGTTTCTTTTGACATCTTTACTGACATCATATTCTTGTTAGGATATCAAGGTTGATGGTTCCTTGCTTTCTTCCTTTTGTTTGTTGTGACCTCCCAACGAGTGTTTGCCCCTTGAAAGAATTCGCTTCAACTTTTCAAATAAAAAAATTCTTTTAGTTTGAAGTTTACACATTAAACCTTGCCTTGATGGGTGTTGAGGTTGTTTTTATTAATGGTCCATTTTCATTTATACTAGATGTCTTCTTCAACCTACTCACATGAGAATTTAACAAAACACTAACACATTGGACATTAGTTGGGGAATATTTTGCCCCAGTGGACAATGTTAGGGAATATTTTGTCATGTCTCATTTTGTTCAATAATATTTTGCCATTATGGTCAAATCTGTCAAAGAATATTTTGATGATGTAGACAAAATATTAGTTGAAATATTCTTTCTTGTTCATGTTCATCTATTCACGTTCATGTTCACACATTCACCAAATAGCATTCTTGCCTATCCCATTAGCTAGGTAGTAGGTACTTAACAACTATTAGGCACCTACTTAATTACTAGCTAGTTATTATCAACTAATTAGGTAAATATGTACCTTGAAACCTACCTTAACTACTATGTAGTAAGTACATATATACTTATTTAAGGTAAGTACATAGTAGTTACTCTCCCACCTTGGTACATATTGTCTACTAGGTAGGTACCCTAGTAAGGTTGCTAGGTTAGGCTAAACTACTTAAGTAAGTTATAGAACATGTGTTTACAATAATATCGTGACAAATTGTATCATGTTAAAAAATGTGGTGCAATGGTTAATGACTTCACCCTTGAATGTGGAGGTGAGGGGTTCAAGTCCACAATTGTAACCTAGTCCTATAAGGCTAAATAGGCTAGGTTAGGTTGCTATCTTAACCTAAGTATCTAGCCTAGTGTATGCTACTAACTAGATAAGTTAGCCCACATTCCTAAGTAGATTAAGCCCTACATTTTGAGCATGTCAGCAAACTTTTTTGTGTAGTAGACCCAAAGCTTACCTAGCCTACTAGCCATGTCTTTCATGATTATAGTTGCAAAAGTCATAGTCGTAAAAGACATTGTCCTTCATGACTATAGTTGCAAAAAAACATTTTAAAACATGATGTGTCCTAATTGACTACACACCCAAACATATATCCTAAACTCAAAATACTCATGCTATTAGAACCAAAAATTACATTTTTGAATATTGAAAGTGGTCATTAAATGAGAATGGATTATTTTATCTATTTCATTTTTCTTATTGTTTTTTATTCAATTTTCTTATTTGGTGTATTTCTTTACTAATTAAAAAAAAAGATGATTATATTTTTAATTTTTTGTTTATTGTTATTATCTTCTAATCTTATTTAGTCTAATTATGTACTAAAGATGGAAGGAAATTCAAATTTCAAGCATAATTCAAAAATAATTTCAATGAAAATTGAAACAAAACAATCTTAGTCTTCAAAAAAGTTCTTCTACATTAAAAGAATTAGTCTTTTCATTTTCTCCATCATTATTATATAATCTATGATCTATTTTCTAACTACGTATACTTTTTGATTATAAGTAATTCAAATGTTCTAACTAGCACAAATATAACCAATATGTAACCAAGGCAAAAATGAGATGTCCTAATCTATAAACTAAATGAAAAACAAAGTACTAAAATAATAAACTTCAAAGAAAATTTTGATTAAATGTTATGTTAATGTTACATATATTGTTTTGAATGATTGATCATTTTTTACTATAGAAATATATTATCTAAGTGTTTGTTTTGGTTAACATCCAATCATAAAAAAAATGTCAAAGAGGGTAATTGCACATTACAATTTACACAAAAGGAGTCAAACTTGTATTTGCCTACATTATTGCAAATTATTACAACTTGGAACTCATTTATTTTGAAACTTTATAGAAATTATTTTTAGTTGAATTAGGCTTTGAAAATAAAATAATTTACAATAACAATATATATCAAATTGCTTCTTTTTTTCTTTAAGTAAATGCAAATTAATCACATTACAAAACTTGTTTTAAACACCCCATTCAATAGCAATATACCATTTTTTTACTAATTCAAAAACCACTTCAATTTTGTGAATAAATAAAAATCAACACCTTGCCCAACTATAATTTGATTAAAAGTTTGACTTCCAACAATGTTGTTTTGCAAAAAACAAGTTTTTATATCACCTAAATGTACTTTTGAAGGTTAAATGTGTCAATGTTAGAACATGAAAAAAATGTAAGCAAATTGTGTAAAACATTTTAAAAGATGATTTATTATGTTTTAATAATTTTATATGCAAATTTTCATTGAAAAAATCCAATTAAAAGCTATATATATCAACATGCTACCCTCTTCTGCATTTTTTGTTTTTCAGGCCTTTTTTATTTAGTGTAATGGCATTTGTCAACCAAATGTCCATGAAAATAAGAATGAATTAAATGAATTAAAATAATAAATTTATTAAAGTATTAAAAACCTACTAATGTAACAAAATGGGTATCATTAACACATATGCCACTTTCATGAAATAACTAGTCATAATAATCAACACATTTGAAAAAATATTTTTTTAAAAGAAGGCAATAACAAATTAGTGGAATATAATGAGAAAAAAACTATTTATCCCTTAATTGGGAGTTGATGGAAAACTAAATTATTTGGTGTACCATCATGAACATCTAATACCTTACTACCTTGGTAGTTCTGACATTCAATATATTATTTTTAAATGTTGAGATTTTAGATTTTATTTAATTTTAAAATAAAAATTTGAAATTTCATAAAAAAAACATTTTCAAGATTTTTTTTGAATGAAAATTTCAAAATTAATTAATGATTCAATAGAATGTGTTAAAACTACCAATTCAATTATAGTATATTTAATTAGATTCCAAAGTTCCTTTTGTGTTCATTTTATTTTAACATCCATCAAGTAACTCGAAGATTATAATACTTTAAAACTATAAAACCACTTTTTAATCTTCATATTTTTTCACCATTTGGAAAAGCTTTTCCAAATTCTTGGCCATAATATTAAATGCCCAAAAACAACATCTTGGCATTTGACAAGCCAAGGTTTTCTAATCTCTCACCCAAGAGTTCATGCATTACCTTCTATCACCATAACAACCTATCAAGGATTCAATTACCATCATTAGTGTTTTGTTTTTCCTCTATTTTTTCACATTCCTTTTTACTTTTTCTTTTGTGGTTTGACTCTTATGGGTGCCTTTTTGAAAAACAGGTCTTTCTTTCATGAGATCCACATTGGGAAACAATAAAATCAAGATTTGAAATGTCTAATTTAGTTTTGGTTAGTTATATAGAAAAATTTGTTTATGCATTATAATCATCAAATATGGATTCATCCACATCCAATTTCATACACAACCACCACATGCCCTTATATGTACAATCCATATATAACTATATCTAACCATTATGTTTTTAAACAAATTTTTTTTGATATCCAACCCATTAAGGTTTTGAAAATGTTGACTATGCATTTAATTTAAGGTTTAGGTTGTTTAGGGTTTAAAGAGAACCTATTGCAATCTCCTTTTGAAACATTTTACACTTTCATTGAGCTTTTCTTTGTAAGTCATTTCAAAAGTTTTCTTTAAACTTTTCATAGCATTAAATGTTTCATTTTCATACATTCTTGTTTATGATTTTGTTTACAACAATTTTTTTTTTTTGTTGTTGTGAACTTTGCAAAACTCAGATGATTCTTTTTTTTTGGGTTCAAAACTTCACAAGAAATCTACTATTTTCACAATGCAATTTGCATTTTTAATTAGATAAGTTTCTAGTTTATAGTCCAAAAAACGTTGTGGTTTTTTTCTTTTTGTGCTTTCCATCCAAACTATTGCTTCTTTGTTATATAATTATCTTTGGTTTTGTTGCTTGGTGAATTGGGAAGGTTCCACTTTGGTTTTTTGTTTTATGATTAAGTAAATTGAGAGAGTTTGGCTATTAGTTATGGGTTTGTTGCTTGGCAAATTGACAAGGCTTGGCTTGGTTTTGTTGCTTGATAAATTGGAAGGCGTCATCCTAGTTTCATTGTTTGGCAAATTGGCAAAGTTTTGTAACATTTTTGCTTAGTTAATTGACAAAGTTTTGTAATAAAAGAAGCTATTTACCACTTTGTCTTTTTTGTTTTTGAGAGCTTGAAAAATTCCTTTAGTGTTTTTTTTTGCCTTATGTCTTTATTTTTTGTGTTTAGGTGTTTTCTGGTCAATGGTTGAAGAGTAGTGTTGTTTGTTGAAAGTGTGGGTGGAGTGGATGAAGATGTTCCATCAATTGCCCCCACTTAAATGCAATCTTTGTTAGTTTCAAATGTTTCAAATGTGCATCTATAATTTGGCAACATGTTAGATGTTTGATGTTTCATAACTTGAAGTTGTAGAAGCACAAGTTGTAGCTTGGATACCTCATAGTTCTATGTTTATATGTTGGATTTTTTGTCATCACCAATGTGGATTTGGTGAAATCACAACTATTGTGATGCATAGTTTGTAAATTTGAGTAAACAATGTTTCAACACAAAGATATGTTCTCCACATGGGTTTCATTAATACAACAAAGTTAACATGGCATAACTCTTATGAATATTTGTGTGCAAACTGCACATCTGAAGTTGTTTGCTTAGAGGAAATAACAATTCTAAAGAGAAGGTGGTAGAACCTATTGTTCATATTCAACAATTAGGGAAGAAAATGATAGGTCCATTTGGCTATGCAATTATTACATTTTTGGGTGCTATAAGCCCTTATAAAAAAAATGATGATGTTCAATAACAATTTTTAGAGCATTTGGTTCTTTATTTTGCAAGGGTTACATGCCCTTGTCCACTTACGAGAACATTTGTTTTCAAAGGTTAATTTTAAGTTAATGCCTTCATGTTTAATTTGTTTCTTAGTATTCTTTTTTGAAAGAAATGTTGTTTGCCATGGTTAAGAAGACAATGGAGCATCATGTTTTACCAAATCTTACATCTACAATAGTAATTTCTACTAGTTTTGATCTTTGAATGTCTCATGGTAGTGTTGATGTTTTTGCTTTGGTTATCAAATTTTTAGGTAAAACTTGCGTGCCATGCATAGTATTTTGGGGTTGTTTGAACTCAATGAATTAATTGAAGGTTATAAAGTTTTGGTCTTTGTTGAAGAAGTTTTGTTTGTTAAACCATGTATTTGCATTTGTAAAGGATGATGACATTAATTTGATGATTATGGTAATAATTTTACATTCCATCATTGATTGTGAACCTTTGAAGATTTTCAAAGTTTATGAAGGTACATGTTTTGGACATGTGATGTTGAAAGCCTATCAATATACTACAAATGACAACAAATTTTTTGTTGGGCTAAGAAATATGACTTTAAAAGAAGTTTAAACCAATTTACAAAAAACCATTACCTAAACCAAAAAGTCCAAGAAAAAGAAGTAATAATGGGAGGTTTTTTGTTTTGAAAGTGGGACATGATAGTGAAATAAAAAACCCTTATGAAAACCAAATTTGTTGGCAAGGTCATTATGTTTTAATGCGTGTCAAGTCTTTGTTAACAATTCTTGTTAAGGTGAAGAATTGGCATGATTACACATGTGCCAATTACAAACCAAATTCAAACTTGAAACAATATTTGAAAGAGGATGAATTTTTAGCACAAGAAAATTACAACTTGATTGAAGAACATAATTTGTTTGAAGAATTGTAAGTTGATGATGATTAATTTTGTGAGATTGTGATGGGTTTTGTGTGGGGTGTGGTTGGGCAAGAAACTTCTATTATAATTGGGCAAAGTTCTTCATAGAACTTAGGTTCCATTCCCTCACGAATTATTGTTTTTGATTTTGTTCATGTCAATTTTGTTTTGGGAGACTATGTTGTACTTTCGTAAATGTTTTGTAAGCAACATAATTGGAAATTTGATATGCATAACCTTTGTGCATATCTGCCATGTTTTGAAAGTTGAAAATTGATGTCTTTGTAATTGGAAAATGAATTTTTCATAAATGAATGCATAATTGGTTGGTGTAATAAATTGAATTAATTTTTTTTAAAAAATCCTTCCTCGTAAAAATAAAATAAAACATGCTTTATTGATATCCATAGGATAGGTCTAAAAGTCAATAATTGGCCAACACTAGTCCAAAGTTCATCTAATGTATATCTATATGTGCAATGTAAAGCCGTTGGGTAGGGTCATTCCCAAAATGAGAGACCTAGGATGAGGCCCTACATTTTGGGAATGTCCTCAACTAGTGAATTTATCCCCTTGTAAAGCACAATGCAAAGGTTATCATGAACCTAAAACACATACAGATCACAAGGTGTGGAGGGGGATGTGCAAGCACCCATTCCTTAAGAGTAAGTGGGATCCTATTCCTATAAGTAAGGAAAGATCCATCCTGCTCTTAAGGAGTAGGCCGAATATGCTCCCTCTTTCCTAAGAAGGATATTCACGCATGTGAGGTGCCCTCCAAATACATTAAGAAATTTCTCCTATTGCCTTATGTAGGCAGATTGTATGGGTACTATACAATTGGCACTCAAAGTAACAATATATTAACATCCTTTATGTGTAAAATCAGACAATTTTACTTATTTGGGTTTAGGGTTTAGGGTCCTTATTTGCAGACAGAACATAAGTAAAATTGTCTGCTTCTTTTTTATCCTTGTCTGCCCTTGACCTGATTCATCTTTTTATGTGCAAATGTGTGTTGGTGCCAAATGCTGTGAAAAAACAAAAAGGAAAAATTTATGGAAAATTTGACACCCTTGGTTCTCCGAGTTGCAATCAATTTTGATTTATGGGTACAGACCAAGAAGGGGGGGCTATTTTGGCAAGGAGGGCATGCCTCACATGGGACCTAATTAAGTCCCACAAGAGCCCCATTTGAGGTCCTTAGTTATCACCCGACACAAATAATTGGTAGAGTTTTGCATTTGAGAGGAG
>Ga0209208_10003438_pt1 | contig 22661 bp, 24 predicted proteins | sample S1TSphfallax_3_FD_187694 | JGI IMG/M metagenome (GOLD analysis project Ga0209208, IMG submission 187694) | Host-associated microbial communities from peat moss isolated from Minnesota, USA - S1T2_Fd - Sphagnum fallax MG (SPAdes) (version 2) | ecosystem: Host-associated > Plants > Peat moss >...
GGAGGATGGAGCTAAACTTTCTTTCTTACTTTCGGTGTACCTATGGCATCTTCATGGTATCATACCATGCTGCATTTGAAAGCTTTCAGCTGCAACAGTTTTGCAGTGGAAGAGGAGGAGGAGAAGGAGTTACTTACTTTCTTTCTTTTTGTGTTCTTATCGCATCTTCATGGTATCATCCCATGCTGCATTTGCAAGCTCTCGACTGGAACATTAGTTTTGCAGTGGACGTAGGAGGAGGAGGAGGAGGTGAAGATAGAATTAGAAAACCCCAACCTGCCCTAAAACCCTAATACCCCAATCTTACGCTAACAACAACAACAACAACAACAGTAGTGAGCATCCAGCCCGGGGGCCAGACTTTCTTTGTGAAATAGTCATTCTGGTTTTCTTTCAACTGTCGATCATCGTGGACGATAGTCGTCACTGGTCTCCACCAAAGACAAAAGAAGCAACTTTGTTGAAGAAAAAGAGCCAAGAAAACACCAAAATCTTCTCAATGAAGATCATCAGGTCATCATCATCAGAAGCGGAAGAAGAGACGTTGTCGTCGTCGACATTGTCGTCGTGGTGCAGCTGCAGACACACACACACTCATTAGCTTCCAGTTGTGGCAACTGATCAGATTGCAGCAGCAGTAGGAGGCTTGAAGCTCAAGTTTACACAATCTTGAACACGTAACTAGACGTATCGGACACTGAAGATCCTTGTAACAGATTCCGAAGCTTGAGTAGAAGCAGGCTAGTTATGGTTGTCATGAGTTCCCACCCATGCCGTCCGAACCCACCAGCGTCATTTCATCAAAATTGTTGTTGTTGTTCTTGCTGCTGCTGCTGCGGCTACTCCAGCTGGGTTGAGTATGAAAGAAACCACTAGAGGCGCTGCAGCAATTCAAGAAACTTGGTTTCCAAAGAACAGTAGTAGATGGTACCCCACAGAGATTCCTAATTGCTTCAATCCCACTACTCACTCCAAGCTCCAAGAGCCCGAGACTCCACATAAATCTATGGCTGTACCTGACCTTTCACAAGTCATTTCAGCGAGCAACCGCAGCAGAAGCAGCAGCAGCAGCACTCAGCACTAGTAGCAGGCTAGCAGCAGAACTCACAAGATCTTGCTCAGTCATTCATCGATCGAGAGAGACAAAATGCTGAAGTTCTTGGAGAACATGTTCCAGAACTATTGTTCTTGCGGGTGCTGCAGTGCATGGCAGAAACCAGCGGGAGCAAAAGCGATCAAGACAGTAGTGGTACTGGTGATGGAGAACAGATCGTTCGACCACATGCTGGGATTCATGAAGAGATTGAACCCAAAGATTGACGGACTAACAGGAACCGAAAGCAATCCGCTATCGCTCACAGATCCAGCAGCCGGAGAAGTCACAGTCTCGGATCAAGCCCCGTATGTGGATCAAGCGGATCCAGGACACAGCTACCAAGACATACTGATGCAAATCTTCGGCGCTCAATCTGAACCCGATACGGGTGATGCAACTGGAGTTGCACTGATGGACGGATTTGCAGCGAATGCGGAGACGAAGCAAGCAGGATTATCAAAGACGATCATGAGCGCTTTCGCTCCGGAAGCCATCCCGATCCATACTACTCTGGTACAGGAATTCGCCGTAGTGGATCGCTGGTTTGCTTCTGTTCCATCTTCAACACAACCCAATAGACAGTATCTGCATTCCGCGACTTCGCATGGATTGATGAGCAACAACACGGAGCTGCTCGCGGAAGGAATGCCACAGAAGACCATCTTCGAAGTTATAGAAGAAGCGAGCTTGACATTCGGGATCTATTACCAACAAATCCCCAACACTTTGTTCTACAGAAACCTGCGACAATTGAAGTATGTCTTGAACAATTTCCATTCTTACCAGCTTTCTTTTCTCGAGGATGCGAAAAACGGAGTGCTTCCCAATTACACTGTGATCGAGCCCAAGTACTTCGACATCCTGACCGACGCTGCGAATGATGATCATCCCGTTCATGATGTCGCACAGGGTCAAGCGCTCATCAAAGAAGTTTACGAAGCGCTTCGTGCTAGTCCTCAGTGGGATCAGACTCTCCTCCTTATCACCTATGATGAGCATGGTGGCTTCCATGATCATGTTCCTACTCCCTTGCTTGGCGTTCCTAGTCCTGATGGCATAATCGGCTCTGCTCCTCCTTATTCCTTCGACTTCACTCGTCTCGGTGTTCGTGTTCCTGTCCTGCTCATCTCTCCTTGGATCCCTGCAGGCACAGGTAGGTACTCCACTGCATCTAGAATCACTTCATCTATATAGAGATGATCGATGATCACAGCTTCAAGATCTTCTTGTGCTTGTCTGATCGTGTTTTCAGCTAGTTGTTCTCAGCTCATATATTCTCCCGCGTGAAGCTGATCATCATGTCGAGACTCGACGACGATGCATGACTAGAGTCGGGTCTGAGTGTCTTCATTTGTGAAGCTTGTCAGCTGCTGCAAGAAGCTCAAGATGATCAGTAGAAGCTCGTTGGGTTTTTTTTTTGTTTTGCTGCAGTTTTGCATGCTGCGGAGGGACCAACATTGACATCGCAGTATGAGCATTCGTCGATTCCAGCCACAGTCAAGAAACTGTTCAATCTGCCGGGACCGTTCTTGACAGCACGCGATGCTTGGGCTGGCACCTTCGAAAGCGTCTTCTCTCTTTCTTCTGCAAGAACGGATTGCCCATGTAAGAAGAACCAGCTTCAAGCTGCTTGCTCATGCAACCCAACACAATATATATAGATCTCCATCACAAAGACGATCAAAGCCTTCCTTGTTGTTTTTGTTGTTGGAAGTTGAGGAGTTGAATCTTTTTCATGGAATCAGAAGCTTGTTGTTGTTGTTGTTGTTGTTTACCTTCTGCTGGTGGTGTTGCGCGCAGTGGAGTTGCCAGCTGCTCCTTCATCACTGCGACCATCGCCAGCGAACGAAGATGGCAAACTGTCAGAGTTTCAAGAAGAGTTGTTGACACTAGCTGCATCCTTGAACGGAGAAGCTCCACCCAGTGATTGCACCACAGTCAAGACAGCGTATACTTACGTCATGCAAGCAATTGCCAATTTCTTCGACGCTGCTTCTGCTGCCTCTGCAGCTGGTCTTCCCCCTAACACTCCAGTCCAGCCACAACCAAGAACACCACCAACTTCTTCTTCTTCCGCATCATCCTCAACAATTGCATAATAACAATTCTTCTTCAAGCACCATGCTACTGCTAGCCGACTACTGCACAGTAGAGCTAATTGCAAACCACAAAACAAAACCCCAAAAAACAAAAATCCCTCAGAATCACGTTGCATTAACTGTCTGCAAAAATTTCTTATACAACAACCACCCACTATTCTGATTGAACCCATGCACCCAAGATCAAACCTCCTTGTTGTTGTTGTTCTTCTTCTTCTTGTTCTTCTTCTTCCCATAGACTGAAAGCTCAGAACTCCAGGTTCTTCTTCCATATCCTCTTCTTCCCAAGATCAGGGCATCTTCAGATTCTTCCCATACATGGAAGATCAGAACTCCTTCTTCTTGTTCTTCTTTGTTCTTCAGTACCTTGTTGTTTCCATAAAAGCTAAGAGCTTCATCTTCAAGATTCTTGTTCTTGTTCTTGTTCTCCAAGATTGCACTTGTTCTTTCAGATCAAAGCTTCGAGTTCTTGCTCATGTGCATGAATTCTCCATTGCAATCATATATGATGATATTCATCATCATCTTCTTCTTCTGATTATTATTATTATTGATTTGGATTTGATCTTGTGTCCTGAGAACTAGTCTTAAATGACATTCCTGCTTCTCTCTCTCTCTCTCTTTTTCTTGTGTGTTAAAAGTAGAATAGAGACAAATTTTCAGACACAAGTTTGAAGTTTGGAGTCTCACATCTGCAATTTATGCACACACACACACACACACAAAAGTTATAATTAGCTGTTTGTTTGTTTGTTTGTTGCCTAAAATTCAGTGCAAATTATGGTGGGTATGTTTCTATCTTATGGTGGGTCATGTGAATGTTTTGCATGTTACAGTGTCATAAATTTATAATATCATGAAATTTCAATAGAATTTGTGCAAAAGTTGTAAAATATTATGTACGTGTCAAATTCATGGGTTTCAAAGTGTAAAAATGGTACAAAAAATATACATATTATTTTTATATAAATAATATATCTTTTTTATTTGTGATGTTTTGATGTGAAGTATTATGACTTACATTTTGATTAAATTTTTTAATTATCATGATGTAATTTTGGATTAAATTATATAATTTTAATATATTAAACATAAATATTTACATATATCATTCAAAAATAATGTTTCATTTATTTAAATATTTAAAATATTAAATATGTAAAATTATTATTCATATTAATTATAGCATAAAATTTATGTGATTTTTGTAAAAACTTATGAAAATCAAATTTTGCACGAAATTTATGATGTTAAATAAACTGAAAATGTAATCAAAATTAGATTTATTTAAATTATTAAAAATATCATAATTATATATATATGTATTTCATTCATTTGAGGTTTGAAAATAAGATAAGTTATAACAATCATTACTTTTTATGTTTTTATTTTTTTATGAGTAAATGCACATCAATCACATTATAAAACTTGATTAACACACTCCCATTTGATAGCAATGAATTTTTTTTTATTAATCTAAAAAACTTAATTTTATAATTAATTAATTAATTAAAATTCTAAAAATTACAACTTTAAAAAAGTCATAATCATCAACACTATTATAACATAATATATCATTGAAACTTTATATATAATTTAAATTTAAATTTCATGATGTTAAGTCAAATTGGACAAAAAAAAAACTATAGAAGATGGTTTTTTGTACATAAATATAATCATACATGCAAAATTTCATTGGAAAACTCCAAATAAAAGAAATATTTCTTAATTCTCTTAACAAAACAATTCTTAACAATTCTTAACAATTGTTAATTGTTAACCTGGGCCCAGGGTTTAGGGTTTAGGGTTTAGGGTTTAGATTTAGGGCTTGCAGCACAGATCTCAAATCATGGAAGGGCCTACAAACCCACTACTCCAATTTGGCTGTAACTGAAGAAACAAGCAAACAAATCCCCATTGTTTTCTAGTTTCCTCTGGCATTCTTTTTCCAGTTTCACACTCTTTTCTTTCTTTCTTATCCCTTTTTGTAAGAAGTTGTAACCAACAAGTTCCACCTGCTCTCTCGGAAAGAAAATCATTGTTTGCTGCAAGTTGAAGTGTTTCTGTGTGTGTGCACAGTGAATGGCAGTTATGAGTACTTCTTGGCTGTTTTTCCAACTGTTTAAACCCTCTTCTGTTTGTCTCTTCCAGCCATCCCCATTCTCTCTCATAACCCAACAGCCTGCAACAACTATCTTTTAACCAGTTTTCATTAAGCTTTGAAATGAGACCAATCTGTCAAGCTTTCAACAGAAGAAGAATCCCATCATCAAGTTTTGGGGAAGCAAATCTTTGCATCCCGTTTGTGAAGAAATCTTCCCATCGAGCTTTTGAGAACAACTCTTGCACCCTCAAGGTTTGTGAAGAAATCTTCAGGTCAAGTTTTGGGAAGAACCCATCAAGCTTTGAGGAGCGAAATTTCTCACCATCAGGTTTGCAAAGAAAGTTTCTTCCCATTAAATTTTGGGAAGAACCTATCAAGCTTTTGGGAACAAAATCTTGCCATTAAACTTTGGAAGCAAATCCATCAAGCTCCACATTGGGATCAATCCAATCTTTGCAAGCATTTCTTTTCTTTTCTTTGCATGAGCTTCTGGGTTATTTGCTAGAGATTGTAGGTGTCAGGGATTTCATTGGGGTTGCTCTCTCTCTCTCTCTCTCTTTCTCTAATCAGTTAACAACTCCACATGAGCAGATAGGGCATAAGTGTGTAAAGAAGTGAGAGATCTAGAGCAGCAGTTGCAGCTTCTTGACAAAACTAGGGAGAAACTGGTGCAAAAGCAACCAAACAATTGTGAAGGATTTTTGAGTTGATTTTGTGGGCTAGGCTGAAAACAGTGATGATGTGTGGAGATTTGATCAAATGCATGTGCAGCTGCTGCAATGAGAGTAATACAAGTGAATGGAGGTTTAACTCAGCTCATGGATGCCGCAAGCAATTACAATGATGAGGATCCTGGTGTGACTGGCACTGCCACTGCTGCTGGATTGAAATGGCAAGGCTCCATCACAGCTTCCATTGAAGCATCATTAGAGAAAGCATGGGAGATTGCATCCGATTTCTGTGGCTTACACAAATTTGTGCCAATTGTTGAGGTATGTGAGCGTCTGAAAGGCCGCAACCGTAAGCCCGGCTGTCTCAGGTTCTACACACTCAACTCCCCTACAGGCTTGCCAGGGGGTAAAAGAAAAGGATGGGCAAAAGACAAGCTCCTTACCATTTCACCACAGTACCACTGCTTCACTTACACACTCCAAGGGAGCAACCTCAATTTGGAAGAATGCATATTCACATGGCATTTGGAGGAAGACAGAGATCAAGCGGGAAGTACTCTGGTGAACTGGTTCTTCGACCTCAACCCTGTCAAGAAGAGCACCAAAGAAAAAACCTTGAGCGATATGTCTGAATTAGGTTACAACTTCATCAAAGGCTTGGAAACTGCCGCCACTGCCACTGCTGCCACTGCTACAGCAGCTTCCATATCCATTGCACCCAATTCCGATTCTTAAATCCAAATTTTCTGTTGCAAGAAACTGAAGAATTCTGAGAGCAAAGGATAGAATTTGATGTCCATTCATACTGCACAAAAATTACAGCACTTTTTTGGGGCTGTTGTTTAATATACATATCCTGAGAAACAGCTCCTCTTGCAAGAAGCTATGTCATGTTTGGGTGAAAACATAAGGAAGAATTTCGACCCACAACCTGCTGACAATCTGTTCAACAAAATTGTGTTTTTACGATTGTTGCAGTTTCCTGCAAGAGTGTGAGACCATGAAAACCATTGTCATTGGCATTGGTCATCATCAAAAAACTTTCCAGAGCTATAAACCTGTGTTGGGTCGAGTTCCAGCCAACAGGACAGATATTTCAAGACCACGGCTGAAGGCTTGGTTGAAGACGAGGCGAGTTTGGAAGGTGGACATGAAGGGGAACCATGACAACGATGCAATAGGAATGAAAAGGAGTGTCCCCATTGCTGCATCATAAAGACGAGCAATAGCTCGTACTGAATTCCATAACCCAGCCCACCGTAATGCACGCGATTCCAAAATGGGTCTTATGGCAATTCCAATCTGTCATCCAAAAACAATACAAAATGATCAAATCTTTCCTTAATGAATTTCTTGTCTCTTTGTGATTCTTCAAGTGTTTAAGAAATCATCGAAACTACACATCCACTTTTATTATTCTCTGTAAACTGAACTGTATGTACAAGGAGATTGGGATTCAGAATTTTTGAAGAGGGACTTTTTTGCTGCTTACTGAGAGTACACCCCAACCAGTTGGAATGAGTGCTAATAAACTCGCAAACACATCACGCACTGAGAGTGATGTCAATGAAACCGCCACACTTATGCCTGCCACCAACCCTAGGAATACCAGTCCTTGGAATAGACGTATCACCAACTGAAAATTAGCTGATAATTTTGGACTAATCGTAAACACCTGCCAACATCAAAACAGCCACTGCAAGTCCTCAGTAACCATGATGACTGCAATTCCTTCAGAATATGAAGCATTTTTTGGTTTTGAAAAAGACCAGACTTTCAGCAGTATTCATGGAAGAACATTGACAAAGAGACATAGGAGTTGTAAAAACCCCAAAAATGGAAGACAACAGTTGTGACTTTTGATCAATTCTCAGAAGATTCCAGACTCTCAAAAAACATGCCAGATTTCTCATCGAATTCAATGGCAGAGATTCTCTATATAATCTTTGGAATCTGAGAAGGTGAACATCCTAAATCAAGACATGAAACAACAAAAAACCATGAGGAAAGTACCAGCAAAATCCATAAAAAAACGCCTTTTCACTTTGACATAAACATACCCACATACCCATCTTCTCTGGTCATAAATGCAAAAGCCAGATATTTATTTTTTTTAAACACGAGATTTAACTAAATAGTGATAGAGAGAGAGTGTGTGTCTTTGGTATCCCACCTTGAATAAGATGAAGATTCCAATCATCACCAGCCATGAATATCCATATACCTGGAAAATCAAAATCCAGCAAGATTATAAATAAAAAAGAAAACCACAAGATTTATGAATACAACACACAAAACAGAACAAACCAGTGAGATTATAAATACAACAAACAATCAGAGTGCTTGAAGAGAGATGAAGATCACCCATACAAACTACTTTGAGAAGAATGAAAATAAAATCATACAACCCTGAGACTCATGATCAGAAAGCAAACTCCTTTTACAAAATACCAACTTTTCTTTTATTCATAAGGCTCCCAATAGATATAATTCAATCTGTAAAAACGCAATATAGTAAAAGATGGTAATTTTTTAAGTGTTTTGTATTCTCATCACCCGAGCATTGATGTCGTTGCGGGCTACATTCAAGGTATATATGACACCGTATTGGAATATGAAGAAGCGTAAGCTTAATACAACTTCCCAGAATCGGCCTGCGAATGTTTGGATATGCGCTTGCTCCTCGTTCCACCAAATCTCCCAACTCATTTTTCCCTCATCTCCTATACCACCTTTACGGACTAGCCAATTCGACCATTCACTGAAATCCTGCACTGTCCTGCAAGCAATCCAAATTGAAAGAAAATGGAACACACTTTGTTATTTACATTGTCTCTTCTATGTAACTAAAATGTTTGATAAAATATTTGATACTAGAGTCTGGGATAATATTGTAGTGAAAAGAAAATTTTCAATTTTTTAATAATGAAATGCAAATTGCAACAAAAGAGTAGTGTAAGGAAATGGGACATACTTTTGCCATTCGAATCCTGAAGGATTGAAAATGAAGGGTGCATATAGCCAGGAGAGAGCAAGAAACCAGCTGCTATATGTAAGTAAAACAGATAAAACTGCACCTTGATCTTGAGATCCATACACCAAATATACAATCATCCTGAAGGATTGAAAATGAAGGGTGCATATAGCCAGGAGAGAGCAAGAAACCAGCTGCTATATGTAAGTAAAACAGATAAAACTGCACCTTGATCTTGAGATCCATACACCAAATATACAATCAATAAAAATATAATTTCCAACCTGCAGAAAAAAGCCATCCAAAACAATGATTTACACAATACCCACAAACCAAAATGAGCTGATATTCGATAGGGTTTAGGTTTTACAGTTTAGGGTTTTACTATGAGTGTTGGATATTAGAATTGGGTGAAGAAGCTATAGACCCATGATTTCAAAAAAACAAATTTTTATGAATCTACAAGATTCCACTGAAATTATGAAGAAACCTTTTCAAAAGAGAGAGAATTCAGAGAGTCTTACGCTCTGACAAAATGGCTTCGTGAGTACTGTCGGTAGTTTTCTGTAAATGGAATATGTTCCACAACAAAGCCTCTTCCCACAGAGCGATACTGTACACCAGAACCATAACCAGAGGGGTTTGTAAAGATTTGTCCATTAAAAGCCACAAATACTATATTCTTTGATTCATGGAGAAAGACAAAAAGGGAAGATAGATGGAGGCGCTTAAGGAAAAAGAATTCTTCATGTAGGACGAAGAGGAGAAAAGAAGATGAAAGTTTGATTTTTTTGGGACCTTAGCACCACCGTGAAGAATAGTTCGGCTGAAAGCATGAGCTCGAGTTCCAACAGCAAACATGTTGAAAATGGAACTCAGTTGCAGTTGCATTGTGATGAAGCTGATCACCGCCTGCTCTTTGTTTCCACCAGATTCCAAAGTTAAGGGCACACAAGGGACTTACTTATTGCCCTTATTGAAAACCTTGAACCATGAATGCAAAAAAAAAATGGAATAGACCAGAAGACTTCAAATGGGTTTTTTCCCAGTTATTGATCGCATTTTGAGAAGAAGCTCAATTTATTTTGAGTGATGTACAATTACGTACCCGAGAGACACCTTGCTCCAGGATGAAATTCATGACCATGGGTACTGCGGCAAAAAGACCAATCTGAAACAGAAACTGCGTGTCGAGTGCAGCTTGCAATGCCTTGTTCCCAAGTATATTGTCCTTGTTCTTCTTCAGTGCGTCCTCTATTCCTGACAAAGCCTGGTGTAACAACAACACACACCACCCAGAAACAAAAATTACCGATTACTATCATCATCATCATTATGGTAACAACAAAATTCCACAAATTCATGAACCATACATATGACATTGCTTGCTTCTTTCTCTCTGGCACACAAAAGATCAAGCTTTGCAAATTTTGACACAAACGAACTCCAATCAGGATTAGACCCAAGAAGAGAAGACACAAAAAATTATGTGACTTTTGTATACATACCAGGTACACCTTTCCGTAGAGGAATACATAAACAGTTAAAACTGTTATCTGCATTCCACAAAAAATGGTTTGCCAGAATCAGCTTCTTCAGCTCCAACTATGGGGAGTATTGATAAATTTCTCATAAACCCAGGGGCCTTCAACCCTTTGCATCAAAACATATAACACACTAATAATTTGGGTGTAATGAGATAATTGAAGAAATGTGATATAAGCTCAAAACCACAGAAAAAGAATGGATGGTTTTGTTCTTTTTGGTTTTTTTTTGGTGGACGTACTAAGGTGGTCACGTAGAAGCCCACAGAATTGAAGAAGAAAGACAACATGCGGAAGAAATCAAACAGTTGACCCAATCGGTAAATATCACGGCTCAAACATTGCTCCCCATTTCCTGATGCCACTTTTGCTTGAAATGCTGCTATTTGATTCAACCCAACATCTCGCCCCTTTCCACACTGAAAAAGGAAAAAAAAACTAGTAATCACAGAACAAAGACATCTCTCTCTTGTACTTGCCTTTAATCTAGTTTTTACAAAAAAAAACACTGCCAGATTATTCCTTAATCTAGTCATTGATCTAGTTTTTACAGAACTGCCACTGTTAATTATTCTTTAACCTAGTTCTTAATTACAGAACTGCTGCTGCTGCTGCTGCTGTTGCTAATTATTCTAATCCTTAATCTAGTTTTGATAGAAACTGCTGCTGCTAATTCTTCTTAATCTTTAGATCAGGTGCATGTTTTAGTAGAAGCAAAAAACGCGCACCTGAATGTACTCATGATGGGTGATGTTCCCCTGTCGTAGAGTAGTATTGAAACCTGCATTATCATTGTCAGCATAAACAGTACATACTGGGGTTAATTATAACGGTTCAAAATCTTGATTTATCATGGTCTATACTGTGGAAGAAGGCTAGCCTGAAGAAACTCACAAAGACTAACCAAAAACAATTCAACCCCCAATTCTAAGTGTTTTTCTTTGGAACTGAGAATCTGTGTCTTTACTAAGAAACATTGTGCCGACAATTCTCTTTTTAAACCTGTAAAAGTGTCGCAGCTGAGATTGATCTGTTTGGAAGCTTTGCTGATGCCACCTCTTGATATGTGGAAAAGGCGATCAAAGACATCTGAATGTCCATAATGCATCCTCACTCTGCACACATGTGTGTCATCCAAAAATGAATTGACTTTATTTACCACACAGCCAACATTTGTATTTTTCATGTGTGCAACAACAACCAGAAGGTTTCAAGAGTGGTGGGTGGCAGTGGTGCACCAACAATCTCATATTGTTTCACTCACTTGAGGGGACGTGCCAGTACGCGCTGGCCTATAGTGACAAAGGTGATTTCTTGCATTGACATGAACCACGCCAGCGATGACACACTGCAGACATTGCCACAAATTGCCTCAGATGCGTGCCATCCCAAAACAAGAAATAATGATTCGTAGAAGAGATTGATTCCTGTGGGACTGTTGGTCATCTCCTTTTACCTTCCAGTGAAGACATGCTCACGAACACCAAGAATATTAGGGGATCGAAGACCATGTTTTTTGGAGTCGAATTCTTCAAGCAAATTCCTCATCTTCAAAGTCTCCTCCAAGTAGTTATCCTTTACAGAAAACAAGTAGAAAAATAGACAAAAAACCCATCTCAGAACCCCAATTTTTTTCCTTCTTTTTTTTTTTATTAAAAACATGGTGGGTGGTGTAGATAAAAAAGTGTACAAAAATCTTGGAAAATGGACCTGGTTCATGTCAATCTTTTGAAGTGCATCTCCCCGTGTGAAAATGATTGCAAGGTTTTGATTCTCCGCTTTTCCTTCTCCCAAAAACACTCTCCCTGGCAATTTGATCGAGTAAATCTCCTGCAACAGAAACAACCCACCCACAACACCAAACACTCTATTATTATGCGTTATGTGAGTTCATAATGTAACAGAAAAATAGAGGATACAAAAGCACCCAATTTGTCAGAAAGAGAATGTGTGCTTCCAGATTTCTCCCTCATACTTGGTTTCCGCCATTTGGATCGGCTTTGATGAGCTTGGAGTAATACGTCATGGTGGCAATACGTCCATCTTTCATCTCCTTCACAGTTTCTACATACGCAATTCTCAAAGAATCATTGCTGCACAACAAGCAAGACAATCAAAAACCACCCCAAAAGAAAAAACTAACAGCTCTAGAAATTCATGAAAAGAGCATGAAGAGAGTAGTGTTTCATCATAATTCCAAAAAGGAACAATTTAGGGTTTAGGGTTCAAGTTTCTAAACCCAAAATTCTCAAAACAATTTAGTGGCAAGCTTATGCAAATCTCCTTCAAATCTTTTTCTGAAAAACTGAAGAATTTTGTTTGCATTTTGATGAATGAATTGAGGAACTTGTTTTCCAGATAGTACTACTAGTACTAGTATACAAGTGTCAGGTTTTGTAGTGAAGAACTTTACTTGCGCATCAGGTACGCAATGTCAGCCACCTTATCCTGATAGAGAGGGCTATTCTTGTGTTCTCCATATGACTGGCAACTGACAACATATGTGAACTTGAGCTCTGCTTGCACTTTTGCACTCCGTACCAATCCACCTGGTCTGTCTACCGGTAGTCCCTCCTCTTCATCTGCTTGAACAAGACCAAAAACATTCTTCATTCTGATGAAGAACTATGAGTCTATACATGAGGTGGTCTGGTGCTGATCTTGTGAAGAAGAGCAAAAACCATTAAGAAAGAAAGAACTGAAAAGACAAGAGGGAAATTGATGATGATATAACATGCAAAAACACAAACAACAAAAAATTACCCATTGTTGATGCGCCTTCTTGTGACCCTTGTAATTCCAGCGCACGTTTATAATACATCATCCCTCGAACTGCAATCAAAAGAATGACAAATCAGAATTACAATCTGCCTAAAAAACATTATGCTTACTAATAATTAGCGTAATTCAATTACCCATGAGAGGTTAATGCAATCTCTGTGACCTTGACTTCCTGAATAGTCTGCACTACTGTTGTGTAAAAGACATCAATCCCACCTTCATTGAAAATGGCCCAAAATTGTTTGAACTTTTTGTGACTACTGGAAAGCTCATACAAAACTACAAGAGGTATGGTTTGACTACAATTCAGTTTTCTTTTTCTTTTTTTTTCAATACCTGTTCTAGCAAGAGTTTGTCCTCTATAGGACGCCCAAAGGCGCAACTGTTGAGAATCTTTGACATCATTCTCTGTACGACTTGCCAGCTGTGCCCGGTCCACACCTGGAAGCTGCCTCTCAAGGAAATTTGTCCACTCGTCTGTACAAATAAAATATCATATGGAGACATGAGCCAAAATCAAATGATTTGGAAAAATGTGTGAAATTTCCACCCATTGGGTATGCTAGAAATGAATACAAGAAGATCATTAAAAATCTCTACTTCGCAGAAGGAAAAAAAACCCAACATTCAACACAACCCATCAGCCTTAAACACAACCCATTAGCCTTAAACGCAACCCATTAGCATTAAATGCAACCCATTGGGCTTAAAACACAAGTGCTGTGGATCATACTACCTGGGTATATCTTTTGCAAGTAGAATAAGGTGGTGATGCCATCAACATTAGGAGTTGTCAACTGATCGATGCTATACATTACATCCTCATCGTAGTATGGCGTGAATACACTGCACACCAGTTTTTATCAGCATGAAAAAGAACGTGTTTTGGAATCAAGACCCTTCAAGTCACCAAAGATTAGCAAAAGAATCAAATCCTTGAAATCAACATAGACCACCAAAAGATAATGTTTTGGAATTAAATCCTCAAAGTCAACATTCAAACTGTGAGAATTTTTTTTTTCTCCTTCCCACAACAGTGGCCGCTAAAACTAGCTCCAAAAAACTCAATATGATGCAAAGACGGAAGAAACGAAAAAAGAACAAAATTGTGATGCTAGTTCTGGCTTGGAAACAACAATCTGTTAGGGCTTAGGGTCTAGCACTTGGGGTTTATGGTTTAGCACTTTGGGGGTTAGGGTTTAGGGTTTAGGGTTTACACAAACTCTTCTATATTCAAGCTCAATGTACAGCAGACCATGTACAACTGACCTGAAGGAAAACATTTTGCGAACAGCGGGAGGAGCTGGCATTGTCATGAACAAAGAAGTGGTGAAATATTGCAACCGACGCCTTGCTTCCAAGTTACGAGGGACATTTAAGGCAGAGTCTTTGATCGTCAGAATATAATTCAACCTATCAACATCTGCCTTCTGCAAAAAAAGAAAAGAACAAAAACAAAAACAAAAACAAGAAAAACATGTTGAAAAAAAACCAAAAATTGTTGATATCAAAAATGCCAAAGTTCAAATTATAGTTCAGTCTTATCTACATACATCTGTCTTTCAGCAAAACATGTTCAAGAATCCCCAAAAATTGTTGATATCAAAAATGCCAAAGTTCAAATTATAGTTCAGTCTTATCTACATACATCTGTCTTTCAGCAAAACATGTTCAAGAATCCAAGGAAGAAGATATCAGAATGCAAACTACAATACAGTTTAATCCTATCTTCTACATCCACCATTTGCAAAAATGACATGTTCAAAAAGCAGAAAAGGGTAATATCAGAATGCAAAATGCAATGTAGTTGGATCTGGCTATCTACATCTGCATTTAGCAAAAACCTGTTAAAAAAATGAAAGGGCAATATCACAATCCCAAAGTCCCTTAATTTCAGCAAACTGAAAGCCAACATACCTCCTGCTCAGTTGGCCATTTTAGATCGCTGAACAGACGCCCATCTTGCTTTGCAGCTTGTAAATCCAGTAAATTTGCATACTTATACCTGAAATAGTGAGAGTCAACAAACTACAAAGAAGACAAATCCATTCATGAAACTCCTTCTGATTCTAGGAACAAAGAAGGAAAACCATTTTTGTTTTCCAAGGCGGTAGGAAAACAGCAGGTTATTTTTTGGCTTTGGTTTTGGAAAGTGGCTCTGGGAAGTGGGACACAAAAAACCACCAACCTGAGATCTGGATCAAACATAAAATCCTGCATCACTACTTCATAGAGATCCATCAATGCCTGCTCTGCAGCATCACAATTCTTGGCCTCCTCTTCTTTTCGTTCTTTATCTTCTTTTTTTTTGAGCTCTGCCGCCTGTAATAAAAAGATTACACAGCAACTCATCTTCTTCATAACCCATAATTCAAAAATCAAGGGGGGGAAAAAAAAAAAAAAACCATATGTTCCACATGTTGAAACAGTTGGTTTTTTTTCTTTTCTCCCCCTGAATTCATATACTATGAGGCACATGGAAACAAACAACAGAAATTGGTGATGGAAAATTTCAACATGTGGAATTTATTTGCTACCCATTTCATCTCGTGGATATCTCTATTATATCTCAAGAACAATAGCATTATTATTGACAGATCTGTAAAAGATTACCAGGATTTCTGTGAGCACAGTAGTACTCTTCAAAACAAGTCCAAGTGCAGAGAGTTTAAATTGTATCACAAATTGGCCGTTGGTGATAGAATTCTGTACATCTTCATATACTTGTCTGACCCTGTTCCATCAAGGCAAAAATAGATCATAAAACAAAAAAAACTCTCAAGTTTGCGTTGCAGAACTCTTCATACCCACAATGGAATACTCTCATGATAACCATTGAAGAACTCTAGCAATCTTCGTGCCCAAGATGGGATACTCTCATGATTGCCAGCATCGGAGAAATCTTCATCCCCATAATGGGATACTCTCATGTTTAAATGGAAGCAAATCTCGATACCCACAATGGGATACTCCCATGCTTGCATTTAAGAAATCTTCATACCCATGATGGGATACTCTCATGTTTGCATTGAAGTGATCTTTGTACCCATGATGGGATATACTCTCATGTTTGAATCGAAGAAATCTTCGTACCCACGATGGGATACTCTCATGTTTGCATTGAAGAAATCTTCGTACCCAAAACGGGATACTCTCATCTTTGCATTGAAGAAATCTTTTTACCCACAAATGGTTTGATCCCATCCATGGTAACCCACACAAAAATCAGGTCAAAGCCAAAAAAACTAGACCAACTATAAGGACTAAGGGGGAAAAAAACAACACAGAAGCAACAGAGGAGAAGAGAAGAAGAGAATGACACCCAAGTATTATTTATGATGAGATGGCTGGTGTGTTGGGGTTAAGGAATGACAAACCAATCACGGCCTGCGTCATTCAAAAGCGCAAGCAAAATGGGTTGCAAGTCTTCAAAAGACTCTTGAACTGCATGTACCAAGTAAGGATCCCGACTTATCCTCTCCCAAAGTTCCTCCTGTGTACTTTGCCTGTACTCATTCACAATGTCCACTCCTACGTAAACCTGCCAAAAAATAAATAAATTAGTCAATTAATTAAACAAAACCAAACAACAACAACAACAAAAGAAAACCCAACATTAAAAACTTTGATCAAATTTTCCAAAGAATCAAATCAAATCAAATCAACTCTCCCAAGTTCAAGATCCCAACTTTTCATTTCCAAGTTCAAAGATCAATACTCGATCACTTGTGTATAAAAGCGGCATAAGGTTCAGGGTTTATGGTTCTTCTTTTAAAGTTCTTTGGTGTTTTTCTTCTTTTTTAAAGTTATTTTTTCTTCCACAGGCAGTCTGCATGTGATGAGAAAGTTAGTAAGGAATGCAAGAACTGACTTTGTTTGCAAGTAAGAACAATGGCCATTGCACTAACGAATGCTGTGCCTCTGTTCCTGTTGTTATGCTGTTATCGGGCATCTGCAACCACTCTCTCTCCCTGCACCCCAAAAACATAGCACCAAATTAAGAGGAGTCACTTACATACAGACAGACCTATCTTCATGACTGAAAATAGGGGCGGGGGCACTAACACCCAAATGTGGGATTGCTGAGAAGCTGGGTTTGATCCTTTTTTTTTGGGAAGCACACTCTGAGTGACAGTAGACAACAAGAGTTTATCAAAGAAAGACTTTTGTATTTTAGAATGATTTTATGAACTGTCTAAGAAGTTGGTCATTTGGGGTGGGGTGGTGGAACGGTGATTTTACAGATCTCAACACAAAACAAACACTACTACTACCTGTTACTGATGAGATCTTCTTCTCGAAGGCAGTTTATGATCGCATTCCAAAGCGGTGCAAACTTTATTGCATCCACTTTTGCCTTAGTAGTCTGCAGCAGCAGGATCAAATGGGAAAATTGAGTCATCACAATGAGACTCCGAAAAAAAGAGTTGATTTTGGGAAGAAGAACGAAAATTCACAAGACACCCAAAAAAGAGTTGATTTTCAGAAGTAGAGCACAAATTCACAACCCCAGAAAAAAAGAGATGATTTTCTGAAGTAGAGCAAAAATTCACAAGAATCCCAGAAAAAAAGAGTTGATTTTCTGCAGTAGAGCACAAATTCACAAGACACCCAAAAAAAGAGTTGATTTTCAGAGTAGAACCCAATTCACAAGACACCCTAAAGCACAGAGCACATCATATTGGTCCCTACTGCAAAAGTATAAAACTGAAAAAAAACTCTCATCCATCTTACAGTCTTGATATTTCTTGCAAAAGTGAAAAATTCATAGCTACCATCAATGTTTGTACCTGGCCACCAATCGATATACTCCTTGTCCTGCACAAACCCATAACAAATTTTAATGCTGAGAGAGAAAACTCACAACATATGTGGTTTGATGCATCATAAGGAAGATAGCAAAACAATCGAAGAAATGCAAAACATTGCTGAAAATTTGAAGAGAAAAATTTGGAGTTTGCAGTTTTCGTACATTGCAAGACCATGTCTAGAAGGTTGCAGACACTTCACACAAGCTTCAGGAAACGTGGAAAATCGCTGCCGGATCATATCCAGTGTCCGGATCTGACCCCAGATAACACAAATTCAAAAAAACAAAGTTTGTGTACCTAGCTCAAACACAAACACGAGGAATGCATAATCTCTTGGGATTTGAGTTCTCTTGCAACAACATGGACTTAGATTTCCCCACCACTCTCACCTCAAATGTGTCAGATTTCTGGTGTGCTCTAAATTTTCTCTTACAACTTGCAGCAATAATAAGAGATAGTTAACAAAACTCAATATCAATTTCTTTTTTCTTTTAGCTTTGTACTCACCTCTCCCAAGCGTTTGCCTGCACCATCAAGGCCTCCGACAATAGCAGAAATAAACATGTACCAGATTTGTGCATCCATGAAATAGATCTACAGAAAGACCCACAGACCAATCTGAAAGCAGATCCACTTAACCATATCCATAACAGAAGGAAAAACACCCACACAAAATTGAACCATTACAACAATTGAAAAAAAAACCTAGAGTGAAAGTAAGCTAAATAATATATTATTTATACAGTTTACAGTTTACGGTTTACAGGGATAGGGTTCAGGGTTTAGGGTTTAGGGTTTTTGTTATATCATTTATACAGTTAAAAAAATCAAGAGAGAACGTACTAGAACACAAAACTCACCATTAAAACTGGCGCCCACAATGACATAAGCGTGAGTGCATTGTGGTTACCTGTAAAAAAAATTAGAAAAAAACTAATTAATTGCATTTTAAAATCTCTATGTATACCAGTATTACTGATTGGTAAAATCCAGCAGCTTGATTATCTCAATCACATTTAACAATTTGCAACTGAATGTAGACAATATGAGAAAGAGATAGAGAAAGAGAGAGATTGGACCGACTTACTTGCGGAAATCTTATCAGGCCATCTATAGTGAATATTGCTTGTGTTGACTATGATTCTTGTTGGCTCAACCAGAGGTTTGATCTGCACCTCAAACCACATGCATGAGTTGAGATTCCTAATCTCTGGCACATTTGTGTTCCATTGGAAATTCATTCAGAAATTGGCAAAAAGGGTAAAAACCCAATAGCAAGCACAAAAGTATTGATTATTTCAACACTAATGGTATGATCCAAAGCCGCCTTGCCTGGAGGAAATAGCTGAACGCAAACTTGCAAACACCAATTACCCACCAAAATGACGTGTACCTGCTCAGAAGCAAAGAGAAAAATTATTGAGTTTGGCAAGGAATGGAAAGATCTAGCTTCCCTGAGACAAGAGGTTCAAGCTTGTAGAGGAGCCAGCCGGGCTCTCACAAACTGGTGAGAAGACAGATCTTCTTCATCCTGTTGATTTTCATTCTCATAATTATTCTCCTGCTGAAATTAACCATGAGATGCATGACAAAAAAGAATTCTTGGCCATCAATCAGAACACGAAAAACCCATGCAACAACAAAGCCAGATGGAAAAGATCTGGGTTTACATGAAGTAATCAAGAGTGCTCTCGTACATGCCACGCCCAACATAGTAGCGTTCCTACACATTGAAATTGCACATCAAACCAAATTCCCATAAAGAAAATAGTAACTTTCACAAGAAAGTAGTAGAGAAATGATATTTCTATATGCTCTTTTCATACCAAGTGCTTCCATTTGCATTCACCTCAGGAGGACCCAATTAGCAAGTTGCGCAAAAAATAGTAGGGAGATTTAGAGTGAGTGAGTGTCTGTGTGTGTGTGTGTGTGTATTTTTTCTCTTTACCTGATGCACCCATTTCACAAACTGGACAATGTACAGATTCGAGCACCTGTCCAGTTGCATACGAAACAACGGTACACGTAGCACAAGTGCTAGAAATAGTTGAAATCCAGCATAAATTCCCAATACCCAATAGAAAGCCCTGAACCATTTATTGGAGCTCGGACTTCTTGCCTCTTCCTGAAGCATCTTTCTGCAAAATGGAATAAAAGAAAATAAAATCCACATTTCCTGACAAATCTTCTCACGCCAACACAAAACCTTACAAAACCAACCCTAAAAGGAAAACCAAAACTCAGAGAGAATTGCGCAGTGGTGGTGCAGCAAACTTACATGTAAAGAAGCAATATGGCAGCTGAGAGACTAGCAAACCAAAAGAACCGAATGAGCATTCTTGACACATTACGTGCACGAGTGCTTCTATAAGCGCCCAGCATTAATGTAACATCCAGAAATGCTGCCAAAAAACAAACAAACAAACACACACACAAAATGCATTGAAACACACTTAAAAATTCAATATGGAAAAAATAAATCATAACACCCAAGATCTGAATTTTAAGAAATATGGTTTGAAGAGAAAGACTGAGATCCTGATTGAGTGGTTGTTTCCAATTTCAGTAAAAGTCCTCTCTTTTGAATCAAAATCAGAAACAGAATCTGAAATAAGAATTCGAATCCAATCTTGATAGGTCATTTCTGATTTCAGTAAACTACTCTGCACTGAATCTAAATCTGAACTTGAATCTGAATCTGAATTTGGAATCTAATTTGAATTGCATCTTGATGGGTTGTTTCTGATTTCAGTAAACTACTCTGTTTGAATATGAATCTGAAATCTGAATCAGAATCTGAATCTCTCAATTTCAAAACAGAGATGGGAAGGGGGGGAAAAGTGGGTACATTGCAGAAACTTCATGACAATAAAAGTAGGACCAACGCTCATAATGTACTTGAGGGAACGGATGTGCAACTCTTGGTTGCAAAAAGCGAATATCGTCAGCCCCTAAACACACACTCAACAACAATATAAATCCAGCTTTCAACAAATCAATCAGCATAATGGATTTGAAGAACAAAACATCAACATTGAGAATTGAAGAGCTACACACACACAAACAAGTAAAAACCGTAAAACCCTAAACCCTACTGGACAACTTTATTTTCTAGGTGGTATCTCCCCTTCGCACTAGCATTTTGCAGACTTACTTACGTGTGGGTTGTATCAACAACATACCTGAAGCATACAGACAAGGAAAATCCAGAAACGGTGAAAGCTATGGTAAAGATGCAAGCCAGTACGATGCTCTACAAAATGGGTCTTTCCCACTTTTCTCTCTTCATCTACTGCCTCTTCTTGCTCTGGTTTTGCAGGCTCCTGCAATTGATTTGGTTGTGCCCGCCCCACCAAAAAAAAAACAATCTTAGACCCAAGAGAGAGAAGAGGAACATGAACAACTTCCCTTTCCCTTTCCATACACAAAATGTTTGGGTTTCAGCAGAAACAAAACAGGGGAGAAATCGATTCACTCACAAATCGATCAGCTTCAGAATAAATGAGTTTATTGGGTTTCTTAAAGAATCCAGCATTTGATCGCCATGGCCATGAAATCTCAAAGCAAGAAGGTGCCCTATGAGATCACCATACAAAACACAAACCACAGTCATTGAAAAAATTCACTTAGAATTCAGAGGAAAAGAAAACTGCAAATAGATAGATCATCAGCCAATCAAGCAAATAAATACATAAATACATACAACTCCCATGAGAATCGCGAATCTCTAAGTATAAAAGGAAGGTTACAATTTTTGTCCAAGTGAAGATTTTCAAGAGAAACAAAAAGGTACTTTCAGCAGAAGTACCAGAAAAACTCATTGAAATCATCATAGTTTCTCCATGCTGAATGCGGAGATCTTCCATCAGCACCTATGGTTGACTCCTGTACCAAACCCCCATATAATATTATTATTATTATGATTATTATTATTGAAGCTTGTAAAACAAACAAACCATCTCCCATTGTGAGATTGATCCAGTTTTCCCTCAATTTCTGAAGGATATAAAAAGAAGTAACAACAACAACAAGACCTTGTTCTGGCAGTGAAAGAACTGTTATAAGTTATAACCCAAAACTGTTTTGTTTGAAACTTGAAATCTTCACCTCAACCACAATCTCATGGATGGGTTTGATGACTCGGTCCAGAAATGAGTGCGGCGAATCAGGAACTATTATCCTTGATTTCCCAACTGTCGGTTTATCAAGCAAATCATACAACTCATCTGCCATCTGCACATTCGGGCCCAAAATCCTCAATTGGCTATAATTCCCTGAAGTGGTGTTTTAGGGTTTAGGGTTTAGATATAAGTCTAGGATGTTAGGGTTTAGGGTGTAGGGTTTTTCAAGTTGGTTCTTCAAACTCTAAACTTGCTAGAATTAGTAATCTATACTTGCTAATTAATTAGGTGTAAACAGTTAATTAGTGCTAAATGGCAAGAATAAAATTCTAAAAAGTCTAGAGTTGCTAAGTAAATTAGAGATGTTCAACAGTAATTAGTGCAAAAACACCAAACAGTAACGTGCTAATTAGTCTACACTTGCTAATTAATTAGATGTAAATGGTTAATTAGCGCTAAT
>Ga0209208_10003440_pt1 | contig 22657 bp, 17 predicted proteins | sample S1TSphfallax_3_FD_187694 | JGI IMG/M metagenome (GOLD analysis project Ga0209208, IMG submission 187694) | Host-associated microbial communities from peat moss isolated from Minnesota, USA - S1T2_Fd - Sphagnum fallax MG (SPAdes) (version 2) | ecosystem: Host-associated > Plants > Peat moss >...
TTTAATCGTAAACTTGTGTTTAGTTCAAAAATGTATCAATGATATTTCCTTTCCTTGAACCCCTCTTCTCAAACCCTCTCTTGTTAACATTTATATGATTCATAAATGCTGTCAAATTACGAGTCGAACCCAACTTAACACTTACAATTACAGCCCAAGTTGCCACCAAGACCACCCACAATCATCTGAACTAGGACCCTAGTAACCAGGTTAGGTGAATCCTCTCTTACTTGAAGGTCTGCCTAGAATGGCATGTCACTCCCCTGCTGGATCATCTAACAAAGACTACTTTAACCTAGTATTGTCCGGTTTCAACTAAGGAAGAGAAGCTCCTAGAAGCTCCCTCCCCTAAGAAATCCTAGTTTGAACCAGTATTGTTTAGTTTCAGGTTTTAAGGAGTACCTCTCCTTTCCAGTATAGCCTTTTTTTTAAATAAAAGATGGAGCATCCCGTCCCCACTTAAAAGAGAGCCCTGTGCTAATTTTCTAATTTGATGGAGCTTCTGGTCCCCACTTAAACAGAGTACATTTTTTTAATGAGGGAGTGTATCCTGTCCCCACTTAAAAGACAGTCCTCTGCTAATCTTCTAATTTGATGGACCCTCTGGTCCCCAGTTAAAAAAAGAGCGCTAATTTTCTTTTAATTTGATGCAGCCTCAAGTCTGGATGAAAAAGAGAGAACAGAGGCTCAAGCCCTTGGCAACAAAGTTTTACTAGATTTGAGCCTATATGCTCAGCTCTGCCTCACTCGGGTCCTTATTCCGGTAAAGCCTACTGACTGCCTCGGGCTTTACCCTACACCCTAACATGGGCAAGTACAAAGACCTAATACCTTCAAGCCCATTATGTAAAATCCACGTGACCATTATGCAAGTAGACATGAAAACCATTACATAATGGAGCATGATGGGTGGAGCATGATGGGTATAGGTCAATTTGCACATTTCACTTCTGTTTTCACATACATAGGAAAATAGGTAACTACTAGGTAAGTATCTATGGTTTATACATATGTTAAAAGGCAATGACAATTACAATAAGGAAGCAAGGCCTACTAACTACCTACCTGCTTGTGGGTTGTTAGTAGGTAGGTAAAAACAAAGAGCAACTGAGTTAACCATCGTGGTTAGCTAAGGAACTGAAACCCAACAGAAAACTGTTTCCTGACCACTTACCATTCATCCTTCATGGTGCACTGGTTGCTGCTGGTTCACTGTGGCCCGAGGCGAGGCGAGGGGATGAGGAGGTTCTCCTCAACACCTGAAACCAGCCACTTAACTCTGGTTCCAGCTCAAACCGGGCTGTGTGAACATTCCAAGGCCCTGACTTTTGGGACCGGCATTTGTGGGTGTACTGACCAATGGCCCAGTGGCCATCATGAAATGGCCCCTCGATTCGGTGAGCGCTTTTGTGTGTGTGTGTGTGTGTGCGCGCGCTTGCTGCGAACGGGTCGTCGAAGCAGAGCTTTCCGGTCGTTTTCGTGTTTCCGTGTGTGTGTGCGCGTGAAGCGGAGCGTGCGGAGTTGCGGGCGGGGATCGATTCGATCTTGAGGAAGGTGAGTAGTTTTTTTCTTCTTTTTTCTGGTCTAGTTCACGAGTGCAGATTAACGCGGAAGCCGTGTGTCCGCTTTCTTTTCTTGCGAATTGATCAAATTCATTTTTTCATTTGCTTGAAAAGATGACTGACGTAATGTGCAGTCTCCTAGGTTCAGGCATTCTTGTAAGCAAGTAATGAGACTTGTTGAAGGTGTGGTACGTCTTTTGTGTGTACTTACGAACCTTTCTTCTGCTGCTGCTGGTAATTCTTCAAGAGGAATTTTTGGTCCTGAAATTCACTCGGTCCGTTTTTTGTCACGGCCGTTGCTTGAAAGATTTCAGAAAAACAACACAACAGTGTAAGGTGTCCTGGTTTTGTCGTCGTCGTCGTCGTCGTCGTTGTAGTTGCAGTTAAGACAGGTGAGGACGGATTTGGCAGGACAGCTTGTCTTCAAGAGATTTTGGAAGTTTTGTGGCAGGGAGTTTAGAAGTTTCATTTTCTCTCTGTGAGAATGAAGTGGTTCGATAAGCTCTTCGGAAGCTCGGGATCTTCACACGACTACGACGGGGAAGGTTACTACCATGACTATCCATTCTACAATTCCGGTGGCTGGCACGAACCAGATTTCCTTTCGGTACTTACACGCTTTTTTCTCCTCCTCTTCCTCTTCCTCTTGTTTCTCGTATATTTTTGTGTCTCTCTGTTCTTGTGCGTTGTATCCCCGCATAGCTACGAAAATGAAAAAAACCGCGATTTTTGCCTTCGTGGATAATTCGGCTGCTGCAAGCATCTGAATGTGGTTCCTTTGATGGATTTGGTGACTGGTGTCAACAGGCTCCGAGAAGGAGCGATGAAGGAACATCTTACGCCAACGACAGGCCTTTTTATCCCAATGACCGGCCTTATTACTTGCAGGAAGGGCCTGCATACTCAAGTGATATGCAGAGCACAGAGGAGCTCGATCATGCCATTGCTTTGTCTTTAGTAGAGGACCACGGTTAGGACTCGTCCTGATCAGATTGGACATCAGAGTGTTGCTGTTCTTTTGCTATGAGACACCTCTTTGTTGGAATTGTCCACCTGGACACATGAAAAGTTTCCAAAACAGGCGCTGGGTAGCAGTAGTGTACTGCAGCTTTGGAAATTCTAGCTTTGTTCTTTCTCGAGCATGCCTCCAGTATGGTCTGCTGCATTTCTTGCAGATCCTGACTTCTTTCTACTTTTTTGTCATATGTGGCTCCAGGAAGAGATAAGCCATCACCAGAAGTTGATGATGAGCAGTTGGCTAGAGCTCTGCAGGAGAGCTTGAATCTGGAAAGTGGACCCCGGTTTGGAAACCCATTCCTCTTTCCTCATTTTCCTGTACCAGTTGTCCCAAGGCATGCACCTGACTTTTCTTTTGACCTTTGTCTTGCATGGAGTGGCAGGGCTTTCAGAAATAGGAACCTTTAAGATGATCACTGTGATCCAGTAATTGTGAGCCTTCTTCTTGCCTAGAATGCTCCCAAGTGGATAATTCACTCATGAATGTCTTTGCTGATGTGCATGGATAGGCTTGTTACATTGTAGTTTGCAACACTACTTCTTGCATCTTGGGACTCAAATGTCATTTGCTGTGCAGGATCCCTTACTGTAGATTTGTAGATTGGTTCTTGCCTTGTTTATAACTAATTTTTTGCTGTTGGCAACCAAACTGAGTGTAAGAAGCTTACAGGGTTTTGCTGGATATTTGACAATGTGATAGATCCAACTGTGCTGGCTGTGACAAACCCCTTGGATATGGGCGCTTTCTGAGCTGCTTGGGGAAAAATTGGCACCCAGAATGTTTTTCTTGCCGCCTGTGCAACAAACCGATTTCAGATCGTGAGGTGGTTCACATTAACCACTGAAATTCAAGCAACTTTACTGATGGCTGTTGAGGTTTCTAGGGATGCAGGTCATCTTGTTCTTCATCATTCAGACTGAATGTTATCCAGCAGTCAATCCAAATGTTCCACACTTTTTAGGATAGATGACTTGTAGGTATGTATACTGGGTGCTAACTGGGTGTTTCTGATCTTATAACAGTTTTCAGTTCAGGGAAGAGATGCTTACCATCGTGAATGTTACAAGGAGCTTTTCCATCCAAAATGTGAAGTCTGTCATAATTTTGTAAGTGTGTGCTTCTCTTCTGTGAAGAGCTGACTATCAGGATCAGGCATTTTCAAAATGGCTTATACAGTACACATCTGTATGGTCAAGCATACTCTGAATCATGTTTATCCTATTGCCAATGACATACATGAACAAACCATACTTGCTGTTTGAGGCTTCTTGCACTTATATACTAGAAGCCTCTCATAATGTGGGCAAATTTCTACTCTGCAATTTTGTAGATACCCACAAATGCTGCAGGGTTGATTGAGTATCGGTCTCATCCATTTTGGAGTCAAAAGTATTGCCCAAGGCATGAGCAGGATGGCACTCCACGATGTGGTAGCTGTGATCGTATTCAGGTTGAGCTCAAGATCCTCTTCTGAACTTAATCTCATTTCTGCTTTGATTGGTATTACAGTTAGATCTTGAAATACCAGTTCATGTGATCTGTTGTTGGGATACACCGATGGGTCTGAGTGAATGCTTGAGGGTTACTCCCTAGGGTGTCCTAGACATCTCAATCACATATAAGCAAGAATGCTGGCAGGGTGGTGTTTGATGAGTAAGTTATGTTGGGTGCAGCCTGCAGATGTGCAGTATGCTCAACTGGGAGATGGCCGGAACCTATGCTTAGAGTGCCTTGAAACTGCAGTTTTGGACACCAAGGCATGTCAGCCCCTTTACCGTGAGATCCTGAACTTCTACAAAACCCTAGGCATGAGGATTGACCAGGAGATCCCTATGCTCCTGGTTGAGAGATCAGCCCTCAATGCTGCCCGTGAAGGAGAGAAAGATGTGAGTTTTCTTGTACATTTTGGCACTTCAAAATTCAATCACTTGACTGGGCTGCTCTCTGTCTGCTAGTACCAGAAATGTGTTGAATTGCCATCTCTGTGTTGTAGCCTCCTGTGTTTAGTACATGCATGATTTTCAAGAAGCTAGAACTCTAGGCATCAGGTCAAGATTTTTGGTTAAAGTAAGCCTTCTCTCAGTGCTATTGAGTTATGGATCTAGGAATAACAGCAATCACTGTCCAGGCATAGAGGTTTTGGCTTGACAGGGTATGGCAACTCATCATTACTCATGGATGTTGGTTGATCTGTTGCTTTTTACTAGGGACATGCACATACATCAGAGACACGAGGTCTGTGTCTATCAGAAGAGCAAACAATTGCCACTGTGAGTCCAGTGCAATCCCTTTTACCTTAGTTCTGAAATCTGTTGTAAGAAATTAGGCCATCCTCACACACAACCAGACATGCTCATTGACCTGTGGTCTTGTCTGGTAAATGCTCATATTTTTATTTTTCTCATTGTAAATTTTCTCACCTCATAGTCCTTTATGAAATTGCCCAAGGAGCATTTCTGGACAATAAGATTTCCAATTTATTCAGCAAACTAACAACCTTTTTTGACACCTCCTGCCATGAGTATGATCAGCCTTTGAATTCAAGACATGAAAGCCTCACCAACTTCTTTGTAAAGGATCATCTTCAGTGTTGATTAGGAACCATGGGAATATGATGTTCAATGGGTACTGCTAAGTTCGGGTAGCAATGGTTCATTTCACATAGCCAAAGATTTCAGGGACTCTACTCAGATTTATCCTCAATACCAAAATTTGGACATTAGTTAGACCTCTTTGAGATCAGATAGTATGCACAACTCTGAGTTATCAATTATTTAGCTCATACATGAATTGGCATGACTTCTGGACAGGTGTTTGGGAGGAAGCCAAGGATGCCAATTGGTCCTGCAAATTTTTTTACAGAACCTCTAAAGCTAATCCGGCATTGTGAAGTCACTGCAATTCTTGTACTCTTTGGCTTAACAAGGTAAAAAATACAACATTTTTTGTTGTTATGAAAGAGCTAATGAGTGTGGGACCACACTATATCCCTCTTAGATTGCCTCCTGAAGCTGCCTATTTGAGCTAAGAATGGTTGGGTCATTGAGATGTCCAGTGAATAAAGCTTAGCAAATAGAACTCATCATGGATCTGCTAGTCATCGTTCCCCGTAGTAAGCCAAAACCCTAAACTGAAACTCAAAATCAAGGCTATTAAGTATGGGCATGGTATGTTTTGCAGGTTGCTGACTGGGTCAATTCTGGCTCATGAGCTTATGCATGCATGGCTTCGTCTTGATGGTATTGAATACTACCAATGGACCTAACATATTTTCTTTTTGCATGGCTTTCTCAGACTTTTACATGCATTATGTTTCAGAGATGTTAGGAATTTGAGTTGATATGTACTAACAGAAAGTTATATCTCCTGTTAGATTAGAAGAAATCATTGCACTTGATAGTCTCTCTTTGAACTTTTGAGGAGCACTGTATGCAGGATGCTTGCTGTTCCATTTTTTAAGCCATAAGCTGAGATTGTTGTGTGCTTATGTGGGTGAAGCATGCTGGTCATTCTTTTGGTTAGAAATCTCACATAGTTATCACTGAAGGAGGTTATAATGAACCTAGTTTAGAATTTATATAGTCAACTGATTTAGGTCACAATTACATACTGAAACCCCAACCCTTTCACATGCAGGGGGATTCCCGAATCTCCCAAATGATGTTGAGGAGGGTATTTGTCAAGTTATGTCGTACATATGGTTATCGGGTGAGCTCAAGAATCTGGCAAGCAAAAACTCTGGCTCTTCTTCAGCATCAAAAGCAAACCCAACTCACAATGCAATCCAAGCTCGCCTGGGTGAGTTTTATCTCCACCAGATTATGACAGATTCATCACCAATATATGGGGACGGATTTCGAAGAGGATATGCAGCAGTGACACAATTTGGGCTTTCACGTACCATTGAACATCTCCGATTCACCAGAGACTTCCCTTGATGATTTAGTCAATTAACTTGGACTCAAAGTGCTGCCAGCCTTTGAAGGTGGGCTCGAGGGCTCCCACACTCTCTGTCCATGCAGCTGAGCAAGTCAGGGAAAACTATTCCAAAGTTTTATTCCCACCTCAATTTCTGGCTGCTGAAGGTAAGTTTTAGTGTGAGTTGCAAACATATGGTGAGTAATTTACTAGGCCAGACTGCAATACAAGTCTATTCAGTCAACAAAGGATACCCACGGAGGCTAACAGACAAACTAATTAGCTGAAGAGAACTGCACATAGAATTATTATATATGTAGCTTTAGTGTGAAGTCCATAGAGTATCTTACACTAAGGTTGAAGGAATGGAACTATTGGCCCCCTCATTCTAGGAAAACTGACTACTGACTATACAGATTGGGAGTCAATTACAGTGGACAAGTATGAAGTGCACCAAATGTATGTTGGAAAGCACTTGGGCAGAAGTTGTGGTACCTGTGCACTAGTGGGATTGGTCCAAGCTGTAAACCCCTAGTATTAACCTAATGTGAACAGGTAGGGGCTACTTATTATCTACATTAATTTCATATGTCTAGGTACCCAACTTCCTTTTCTACTGATTTCTGCAGTTTTATGTTTGAAGGTGTTTCTGCATTTATCTAGAGTGGATGGTATAGGCTACTCATCTCCTATGGAATGTCTCATGCATAATTCATACACTTTGTGTCTTAGACCTGGTCCCACAGGTAGGAGTTGATTGTGGAAGTTCAAGATTCTAACCACCTTAATCCATTCATTAGAACAATTCATGTCTTTTAAAGTTGTATGCAATTTTTTCCAAGTGTGTGAATATCATTGAACATGTATGTTTATGAAGTCTTTCCCATTTTCATCATTTCCAAAACCTCATAAGACTTGCATATAACAAAGACTTTTGACTTCTTTTTTGTAAACTTGACTAAAAGATTTGTAATGTCAAAGTATTCCATGAGCCCAAAGTAATTTGGCAAACATTATCCACCATCATGTTGAGGCAATGTGCAATGCAGGGTGTCCACATGATGTGCAACCATTGTGCTATAACTAGGGAACACATTGCTACTTATAGTAGAGGTGACCACTTCAACCTGTTATCAAACTCAATGTCAATGATGGCTTATTTCATGTGATCCTAACTGTACTTAGTGTTCTTGCATCCTCCTTACAACTTAGATGCACTAAAACGCATTTCCCAGAAAAAACGCCTTGGAATGAAAATACCCATATGTTTATGATGTTGCCATTTGTAGCATCATTCCATCTCTTTCACATGATTGTGCAACCATGTTTTTCCCAGGATTACCCTAAGGACTCATTATAAGTCACATTTCATTTGCAACATCTCTGGGTGAAGGTTATGGGGGTCAAAGTGTTGCTTTCCACCCTTCAAAATTGCCATCACAAATTGTGCAAATCATCGCTTTTCTAAGCAAGTTTGAAATGAATGTTACAATTGCAAAAAGATTTGCAGATCTCCAACTCTACTTGGTGTTTTAGTTGTGCCTTCCAAACAACCCCTAACATGTGTATTAAATTGCTCCTAATAGTGGATTGCATTGGTTGATAAAAACTACTTCTAAACCATGTTGACCACCTATATGTCCACTACATTACTTTTATGTTGGCACACAAAGACAAGATGTTCAAATCATCAACCAGCTATGATCCTCCAAATGTGATTTAGCTATGTCATCATGGGGTATATGTTTCTCCCTGCTGTTCATACCATCTATTCTCCCATGTATGAGATTGAGATTCTCTGCAGCATTCTGATAGTATGTGATGGTTCATGTATCCTTGTGCGTCCAACAATTTGATACTGGCATCAAAGAATGAAGAACAGCAGTGACACAAAGAAAATCAAATGCAGTCTGTCAGCTCACTTTTTTGCTGACTGCATGATGCCATATAACTCATTGCTTCAACTATATAGTTGAACAAGAATCTGCCAACAACCCAATTTCAACTACATGATTACACCACTTTGCCAATGGAAGCATTGCCCTTTCCTGATGTAAAATATGCTTGCCTTCTTTAGGCTCTAGACAGGTCTGATTTAGGGTTTAGGGTCTGCATGTAAGACAGGTCTGGTTTCAAATCAAAAACACAAAAGGGTTGTCTCAAGCTAGCATCACAAGTTTTGCAAGGGAGCCTGTATTTTGTATGTGTTAGTATGTAAACAATGTTTTGGTGCTCAATCCCAAAATTGACCAGCCACCTCTCCAGCACTCTCTCCCAGATATAAAATAAAGTCACATGAATAGCATGCAGATCACTTGGGCATGATACTGCACTGCATCCTTAAAGCATACCACACACTTTACTTCATGTGAACGCTGCAAGACTGAAACTACTCACATTATGCAAGCTTGAAAAACTGAGGACTGACCTGTAGAGGATGACAAGGAATTTGTATGCTGAACCTTGGAGGAGATGAGAATATCAATTTTTTGATGCATGGAAGTCTCTCTCCCTTGAAGGAAAATGGAGCCAGAAAGAGAGAACTAACTCCTCAAGGGAGAAGGCAGCACAGTGAGTACCAGTTGTCACCCTGAATAAGAAAATCCCAACTGTTGTATAAAGAAAAAGGAAGCTGATGAACTACTTTTGGCTTCCACTTCTTCCAGGACCCCATAGCTTCTTGATAGTCCGGACTGCAGCCTTATGCTTGGCCTTTGAGTCCATTCGAAGCTCTGACCTCGATGCTCGCCAGTCCTCTTCAGCAGTTGCTGATCTCATGAAAGAACTCCCGTCTGGCCTCTTCTTCTTCTTCTCTTCAGGTACAGTGGTCCCTGCTATTACTATTCCCTCAAACCCCTCCTCTGCAAATTCGCTACTTCTTCTTGGGCGCTTGTTTCTTCTTCCCATGGCTCTATCTCTATGTCTTTCCAGGTCCTTGAGTGAGGCTTTCTGTGTGGTCTGTAATTTGCTAACTTCTGGTTCAGTGGCGGCTCCTCCTCCTCCATTGTTGGTCTGTGTTACAGCCTTTTGCTTTTGAGATCCTTTCTCAGGCTCTCTTCTGTCACCTGTCACGCTGCTTATAAGAGAGAAGCTCGCCCGGCCATCTGCACCAACAAGTGATTTCCACGAAGCTCTTTGAACCCAATGTGCATTTTGGTTCAGAGTTGGATCATCACTTACTTCAGACTTCAAATCGCCTCCCTGCAATCCGTGTACGCCACTGGCATTTGGCGTTGGCTGACTGAGTCTACCAGCAGGAGGAGCTCCATCAATTTCTCTAGCATTTATCTTCTGTTCATAACTCTTCATCTTCACTTTCCTCTTCCTCGGTGAAGAGCAATACCTTGCTATTCATATTCTTCAACAAGCTGTTTTGCTTGCTCTGTCTGCCTGTCTCTTCTCCTCGTCTCTCCTCAATCGCCCTCACAGACACATGGCCATACACACATGAAGGCAAAGAACGAAACCCTAACGCAGCGCCCCAAACCCTAAACACTGAGCGAAGTCGCCTCACACTCGTTCTCTCGTCTTCCAGACTTCTTATGTCGCCTCCTCTCTATCTGTCTCTTCTCCTCGTCTCTCCTCGATAGCCCTCGCAGACACACCAACACACATACAACAAGGCAAAGAGCGAAACCCTAACGCAGCGTTCCAAATCCTAAACGGCCAGCGACGTTGTCTCTATCGCATTCTCTCCTCTTCCAAAATACTTACCTTCCGTGGCCACCATTATGGCAGCTGCGACGGACGAGGTTTGCAGCAGCAGCAGTGAGAAGAGGAAACCTTGCTTTTGCACTTAATCCATGCAAGCCTGCTGTGTAAGGTACCTATATCTCGATTCTCAGGGCCTTGGGGTAAGGCACAAGGGTTACTGCAAAGGTTAATATGCAATCTGGGACAGAGTCTTATAAACAGATGCGTACATACTTGAGGCAATTGTGTTTAGATGTGTTTCTTAGAAGGGTTTTGGGATTTTGTTCTAAGGTTCTTCTTCCCATTGTACTTGCAGTACCTAGAGGATCATCTACAACAGGCGGATGATGGAGGCAAAGTTTGAAAGGCCGCTCTGGCAGGTGTCTCAGCTGTTGGGTACTGTCGTTGAACTACAACAATGTGAATTCATATAGCCAAGTTTCCGTTCTGGCAGAGAGGAAATAGTAATGAAATGGAGCAAAGAGTAGGGGAGCCAGACAGGGTGATAGAAGAGATTCAGGTCTTCCACAGGAGATCTCAGTTGTGGGGAACCCAGTGCTGCAAACCTGGAGTCACATGAAATTTACATGCTGCAATATGATTGAAGCTGGAAACACTCAAATGGCATTGGATTTTAGGGGTCCCTAGAGGACTCATATGCCTATGTTGGAGATGTCATTTTATGCATGGATCTTCATATGCCTATAACAACCAAACAACATTCTGTGGGGGCTGACATTTGTGTGGGGTGAATTATGCAGCCAGCCCTGATGTTTCACTCAGAAGTTTTCACAAGCTGAGCGATATGTGCTTCATGTTGTGCAGACATGTGCAATGACCACAAAACAGAAGCAGCAGTAGCTTTGAAGATGGAGAAATATCTATCTTGGGAGTCCCAATCACAACCCCAGACTGGGAAAGAAATATGAGCACAAAAGCAGAAGAGGTGTCCTTTTGTCCAGTTGTGTTTGGTTTAGGTTATAATTGAACCACTGCAATTGTAGATTGTTTTGCATTCATGTGGGGTTTGTCTGATTTCAAACATAGTGTTGGAATGATCCATGCTTGGTCATCTTTGAGCGATTCTCCTTTTTCATGGTTTAGACCTTTTTTTTCTGTTTTCCTTTTCCTGGTCACTTAGACTGATATGTTGTTGCATCTGAAATCTCTATATCCTAAATTGTCAGGCCATCTCTGAATTTTGTTCAGGTTGACTCAAACTTTCAACAAGAAGAAGTTAATGCTTATGAAGATATTTCTCATTTCAAAATGTTGTCAGAAGTCTCAGACTGAGATGGGTTTTCATGGGGTCTCTGTCCTCACTCTATTTGAAGTACTCTGGTACAGGTCGTAAAATATGAACATTCTGTAATTTATTTTCGGAGAGATGAAATGAAAACCTGGGTCACCATGCAGTAATGCCACGTATGAATTTTTAGCACCCCAGTTTGTCTTGCATTATTTGGGTTGAAAAATTGAAGTGGTAGGTTGGAGAAACCCTAAAATGCAAGAGAATGCAAGAGTTGGAGGATCAAGATGTAGGTCACAGAGGGTAGGTCAGAAAGGAAAAATCTCTAAATGAGAGCTCAAAAAGATTGTGCAACAACAGCTTGGATATGCTTTTAAGCAAATGAAGCATTGTAACAAGAAGATCCATCAAAAGTGTTTTTCAGAAATGTGCAAATGCACAGAAAGAATGGACAAGGTGAGAAGCGTTTTGCAAAGCAGTGCAATGCAATGGTATAAGGACTGGGCATATCTCACCTACGGTAATGTCTGTAACACCTTTACCACTTTCCTCCTTGGTCACATGGCATGTGGAACTTTTTTGTGGGTCATTGCAATGGGGTGGAGTTTGAATGATGTTGCTGTTTCTCGCTTTTCATTTTGTTGCTGTGATAGGAGGCTCCTTAATAGGGTTCAATGGATTTCATTTCTTTCTTTAAACAAGGGTTTTATGAAATTTACTTGGGATCAAGGAAAAACCAGTTGGTGTTAGTGTTGTGGCCACTGTCACTTCATGGATGTAGAAAGGAAACCATCCTAAAATTATTCAGGACCAAATTATTCCTTTCCATGTTTTGCCTTCATCTGGTCTGAAAGAACCCAATTTAGCGTAAGGTTGGGATTGAAAATTGGATATTTTTGGAGTTAAATTTTGCAGCAGTCCATTTCATGTGAGTAGGCTGCTGCTGACAATGCAGATCTGGTTGTGAAAGTTGGTAGCAGAAAATGGGGGTCAGCTATGCAGCTCCATTCTTGCATTCTGTCTTGCCATATCTATCACATTTCTTTGTTTTCTCAAGCAATGTTCCTCCCAGACTCACACTGGTATTCAAAACCCAAGCACTCATATGTGAATTCCTGCAAGTGTTTTTCAGCACTCCATATTAGCTGTGGCTAAAGCAATGTCTCTTTGGAGAGCAGATGTCAGTTTCTGTTTACCTGAAGGAGTATCTTTCACAGAGCAAGACAGCATCATTGAGATCACAAGTTACAGGCAACGTTCTCCATGATTGGTATTTTGCATTACTGTCAAGAGTTCATTGCATGCTTGCTGAAGAGTGAGACATGATGGCCTTCTTCCTACTGAAAATTAGTTGTCTCCTCATTTCTAGTCTCTAAGAAGAGCATCATTGAGTCTCTTGAATTTGTTGATCCTCCAGTCTCCATATGCAGGCCCAGTTTTACAGATGCCACAATAGGTTAAATCTCAGCTCTGTTTTTTCCACAAGGCAATTTACCTAAGTCATCCTTGATTACAAAAAACTGCTCTCATTTTGCAAGCATTCTTTGACTATTTGCATGGTTCAAAATATGAAAGTATGAGTGTGGGCACTCAAAGAAAAGAAGAGTTCAACCATGCACATGGATAGTGGATTCTGGAAATGAAGAACCTTGTCCTATGTTTGGCTGCCAACTTCATGCCCCTGGAGTCTTCCAGGGGTGAATACTGAGCATTCAACTAGCCATGCAGGTGGTTTGGAGTGCAGTTGAATCTGGATTTCATAGGTCTTGACCTGAAGTAAGGTTCAATCTCTAATCTGAGCATGGGATGTATACTTGGGAGCATAGTATTATTGCTATTTGTTTTGTGGTCAGAGAGAATCTGTTGAATCTAGGCCTGATAAAATAGTCTATCATCACCACATGGTTGAAGCCTAAGCTATTGGGGTAATGGAGCAGGTTTTTCTGGATCCAGACAGGCATGTTGGTATGGTTTCTCATTAATTTGTTAGTGGCAGCCAAGCAGTTCCAGAATCAGGGCTCATTGTCACTATCCATGGCTCTCTACCAAGCATTTTCTGCTGTAAGCCCCATACCTTTGGGCATTGCTGGTCCTACCTTGGTCAGATCCCAATTAAAGATTTTCTGGATCTGGTGGACTTAAATCAAGTGGGGTGTTTGGCAGATATATGTGCTGGACTACTTCTGGCATGAAGAGGCAACGACATCAACATATGCGCTGAGTTACTCCTTAGATTGTGCTGAATACCTAGCCCCAAATGTCTTGCATTGACCCTACTCTTGATGGTCATGTGGTTTTCTATTCAGACCTCCCAGAAAATTCACAGGCCCCCCCTGAGCTACGTGCAGATAGATAGGTTGACAACATCTTGAGAGGATTTTGGCATCCCAATCCTTGAGTTGTGCAATGTTCTCTGACTTGTTGATAACAATGGGTTGATGGCTTTTTGTAGGTGGGACATTATAGCAGAGAAGTTTGGATTATGCTGATCTTTGGAGATGTTGTGTTTATCCCCTTTACCTTTAGCATCCAGGCAAGTGCTTACTTAAACAACATCATTGATTGAGGGCTTTCCAACTTCAGCAAGCATGCAGGGGGGAACAGGGTTCAGAATTGCTGCTAGCTCTTTTGTTTGTGTGTCTATATGTTAAGCATCTGCACATGAGCTGTGTGCCTTTCACACCATTTTAGGTTTCCTTAAACTCTGCTTTGCATTTCTGTTTACAATAATTGTGGTCAAGGCAGCAGTAGATACATCTTAGATGTAAGACTACATGCAGTACACGCCAATTGCTTTTCATAAGTGTAACACTGACTTTGGTTATAACAAGGGTGGTGGCTGTTGAGTCATTCAGTGGAGATGAGCAAGATAGCTGCTGCTTTGAATCTCTGCATATTTTTGTTTGGGAGTGTTTCTAAACACTTTTGCCTGGATGATGCTCTATGTAGCAATTTTTATATTTGAATGGTATGTATGAATGAAGAGCAGCTGGGGGTTTATCACAGGTGCTACTTGAATCATGTCTCAATACTGTCGTGTTCTATCAATTTCTTTGAAGACCAAGCAGATCACCTGTTGTATAGCTTAGCTTAAATCCAACAGATCACCTAAGGTCTGGGTTTCTAATTTGAAGTTCAGCATGGATGTGCCAAAAACAATTGTGAATGATAAAAATTCAGTGCAATCCAATGTATGGAAGTAGTTAGTGTTTGACAGTTTATGACTTTTTGAAGAGCATATCTCTCAAGGGGCTGTTTACAACCCAAAGTGAAGATGACATTCAGTGTTTCCATATATGCAAGAGAAGTCCCCACTGGCTAGTGAAGTGATAAATCTGAGGATCATGAAAGATGAGCAAGTCAATGCAAATGCATTTAGATGCTATCACTGAGGATTGTGTTGGAACAGGTTTGCAATCTTCAGAGGATCAAACAAGCAGAAACATCAGTTTGGACAAGACTCCAAGGTTGTGATATGGGGTCAAACTGCTAAAATTATTGGAGGCCAACTGCTCGCTTCAGGCTACTGGTAGGTTTCTCTTGTTCATATCAGATCTGCTTGTTAGCTCCTTGTTATTTGAGTATCACATTGCAAATCCCATTGCAACTTGACAACTCTCTGCCTGGAAGCTTTTGCTACTTTTGCAAGCAGCATCTTTCCCTGAGGCAGAGAGTTTCAAGGAGGATGGTTGCTGTCAATGAATACCACTCTATGAGGTTACCTGTGTTCACGTACAAAAATGCTCACATACATGTTGACTTTGTGCAGGGGTGTTGCAAGACATAGCAATTATCTTGGGGACATCTTTTCATTTAGTCTTCCATGTGGCATGAGGTATAGTACTTTGTCCATGCCAGAATGCTTCACTATATTTGACCTATGGTTTTTTTGACATCCTCCAGGCAAGTATATGTCTCTAAATCTGGATCCGTTCACATGTGAAAATCATCAGTATTCAGGAAAGATTGAGAAACTACAGTTTGGAGATTTTTGTGCACTTTTCAGCCACAAAATCATATGCAGGTGGATAATAATGAGCTTCCAAATCTGATATTTGGGAACAGTTCACCAGTGCCCAATTTCTACCCAGCATATCTCTTCACTCTTTTAATCTGGCAAGAAAGAAGAGATGAAGCAAGGTGTTGTGAAAAGTACAGGGAGGTATGGCAGGAGTACTGCAAGTTTGTACCTTGGTGAATTTTTCCTGGAATCTACTAGATGAGCTCTCTGTTTTGGTTCCATTATCAGAGTAAAAGAAAAGCTTTGTGCTCCACCAAACCCAGCTGTTCAGAAATGACATCATGATCTTTGTGTGCTTCACCATTTTACTCCACAACAGCTTTATGACATGTGACCGCAAGATCCCTTGAACTCATCTGCTGGGACAGTTTCTTTTAGTACATTTAGCAAGGTCTTGAGGTTGACAAAGGTGTTTTTTCTGTGTTTTGTTAGCTTGTAGGATTCTTTGGCCAAGAATGTACTTGCAGGATATTCTTTAGTCCAATGGTAGATCAAAGGACTCAAAGGTGGCTTCTTTTTTGTTCTGGGTATGATCTATTACGTGGGTACTTAATGAGCAGAAGTAATTGTACCCAGATGCTGATCAAGTTATTGGATTGTTTTTGCCATACTGTGATTGATTTTGGGGCAGTTGATCTTTAACTTCATCTACACCTGAATTCTGCCTGCATCATCTGGAGTTGTTGAAGACAGTGTGGAGAGTCATGGCAGCTTATCACTGCTGATGACAAAGGTGATGGTCTTGACTTTGTCAGCAACTGTCATAAGTTTATGATTAGACTCATCATCATTTTACATGCATAGTGCTGCTGTGGAGTTCTTTATGCAATCATGTAAATATGTTTTCCAGTGACTTCAATGGATGTTCCACATCCAAGTAAGCACCAGCAATGTGCTTAAAGAATATGTTCAGGGTGGAGGAGGAACCAACCAGGACCCTCTCTTTGACCTCTCTATGCCATAGGCTTAGATGCTTGCTTGTACAAGGACAAGCTAAAAAGCTAGAATGAAATGATGTACAGGGATAAGCTTGTTGCAGCAGCTTGGATGTGGATACTATTGACTTTTTTAATTAGCTAAGTCTTGTGTGCTAGCCAACATCATGACTGAGAAGCCCTTTGCTTTTGGAAATGTGATAAAGACTACTCAAGATGGTTTGTGTAATAGTTTGCACAAAATTTTGAGTGGATGATTAGATGTTTATCTAAACACCCATCATTGGGAGCTTGTGAAGTCAGGCAGGAGTGATGGAGCTTGACATGGCAAAGTTGAAGATCTACCACTTTGAAAGGTTATGTGTTATGAGTTTTGACCCTACCCATCATTGTGTTACCTTGAAATTGTTGTAGGCATGAAAACAACCAAGTCTACAAGATTTTTTAACCAAGATGAGAACAAAGGCAAGCTTAGTTTTGAATTTAGATTGTGAAACAAGAAAAACAAAAACAAAACATGACATGTGCAAAACACTAATCCGAGAAGATTTTATTGCAAGGAAGAAACAAAAACAAAACAAGGTTGGAAAAAAAATGTACCCAAAACTATTGTTGAATAATTGAAGATAATGAAAATTTTACCTTTATTTATACCCATTTGGCACTTAGCTTACAGAAGTTTCACTATGAGAAATTGTGTTTGTCTAAACCACACTACCTTTCAATAAAAACTCAAAAAACAACTCATATACAACCATTATGTAACTATCCCTTGGGTATTACAATTAGTGTGCAATTATCCCCTAGATATACGGTGTATTAATAAATAAATGACCACATTAAAAAATCAGTTTGTTGTATTATAATTGCAAGTGAGTTGAAAATGGGTTTTTTATATTGTAATTTATACACATTGTACATACATACATAGTCAACCATGTCAAACTTTTTCAAGAATTGCATTGTAATTGCATGTGGTAATTATTTTCAAATTGTTGTAAATGTGGCACTAAAACAACAACCATGTTACAATTAATGTGCAATGTACATACATGCGATCATGCCAAGTGTTCACATTTCCATCACCCATTATGGGATATATTTGTAATTATTTTTTTATTATGATTCCCATTGATACAATTAATATGGCCATTAATGTGCCATTTATTAAAATATTATTGTTCAACTATGTTATGTTTATAATACATGTGGAGTTTTTGTCCATAGATTTTGCCTTATTTATGCAATCATAGATATGTGGTCTGTATTCAGCAGGCAATACAATTCTAACACTTGTCTATACATCTCCAAAAAAAATTGTTGTTGTTTATGTAGAACATTCCTATTGTTGGGAAGTTGATTAGCTATGATTCTTGAGTGCAAGTCAACATCATGATTGAACCTTCCTCTTGTTTCCACAAATGCAACAAAAAAACAAGAATGATGCCCATTTTTTATTAAGATAATTATGCATTCACCTACACTGTTGTCTGGAATTTATGAAGTCAGTGAGGTTGTAATGGCAATGGCTAATGATACTTTTAGGGATGCAAAAGATTATAATTGCAATGAGTCATGCCATAACCCAAAGGAAGTTCCTTCCAATTTTTGCAAATGATGTGTAAAACAATACAGGGTTCACCTTATTGAAAAAAACTTGGCCTTTGTAGTGTTCTGCACTTTGCACTATGAGTGACAACCAATTAATATAAGGTCAAAATACTAATATATTCTAAGGTTACTTAAATAAATTATCCAAGAAATTATTAGTTACTAAACATTGCTAATTTAAGATCATGTAAATTGGCCATGAAATCATTTCCACTTCCATTAATTTTAGAATATGAAATTGAATTTCACCTATTGAAACATTAATATTTTAAGCACCCATGATGTTTATTTTGGCACCCCTTATTATGTAAAAACAAATTTTTGGGGCCCTTCCAATATCCCCAATTGTCCTTCTTACCATGCTTCTAAATGACCCTTAGTTCAAAAAAATATGAAATATTTTTGACACTAGTGCTTGTAATGTTTCCCATGCACTTTTGTCCTTGGTGTCCTCCAACATCATATCTAGTTCCTTTTAAGACTCCAACCTTCAACATCTTGGTGTCATTAATTTTTTAAAAAATCAAGTCCAACCTAATGCACATAATGTTTCCATTGTGCTTTTTCAACACCTTGTTATTGCTTGTTGTCATTTTGTCATTCCTTGTTGGCATTTTCATCTTTTTGTTGCTTCCTATTTTTTGTTATTGTTGGTGTTGTTTAAGTGTGTTTTTGTTACTAACCAAGTGAAGGTCATCTTCGAACATAAATGTCATGTCAATTTGAATTTTTACTAAGGATGTTTAGATTTGACAACATTTGTTATGTCAATGTCCTTTTAGGATCTTCACTTAGTGATAATCATAATAATTTAAAAACTCAAGAAATTTTGAAAATGTTGGATAGATAAGGTCTTCATAATTATAAAAGAAACCAAAGTTTAAGCAAGAAATATGTTTTATTGATTCAAAAAGAAAAAATAAGTTAGAAGGGAAAAACATGCTTACCCATTCCAAAGAGAAGGTGGTTAAAAGGGATTGATTAAAATGTTCACCCTAAAGTCATATGTAGAGGTGATATTAAAAGATTGTTAAATGACATTTCCCACAAGATACTAAAAACATTAATGTTTAGAATGAGTTTATTAAATCTAATTAATTTCATAAACATAATATTGATAATAAAAAAATGTAAACTTATCAAGTTTGATAAGAGATGAGCACTAACAGTAGTAGAGGAGCTTAGGAGATGTGTAGGCAGAGAGAGGAGATCTGCTGATAGACAACATCCTTGGTTGGTTACTGATTTTTGTTCCGCTGCGCTAGTAGCCAGCCAAGTGGTTGCAATTGGCATTAGGAAGCATGGTCTGAGAGAGAGAGAGGGACTAGAAACCAGAGTTCAGTTGGAGGTGTTTGTATGAGAGCTAGGATATGTGAGTGGTGTTGGGAGGATGGAGCTCAGCTGTCTGACCATTTGAAGTCCTTGTAGATATTAGCACTTTCAAGTTAGCAACACATAAGCTTCAAGTTGAGCAGAGTGTTGTAAGGGTGTCTCTGTGGCATTTTGTTGATGAAACGGATATGGGTTTTGTTGAATCTGTGTATACCAAGAGTTCCTGGCCGAAAAGGCCAAGTCTTGTGAGCTGACCGATTGGTGGCAGATCGGCTAGTGATTGAAGGCAATTAGTCTCTGTACATTTTTGTAATTGAAATGCAAGTTCTGAATTCCATGATCAGAGTGGTGGATGTTTCAAGTATGCAAGTTGTGTGTGTGTGAAGACCTGTGTGTGCATACAGACTGAGCCTTGTACAAAATCTGAAAGAAAAGATCAAAGGTCGTGAGGCAGATTCAGGACCTGAGAAACTTGAATTCCGTGAGGGTCTGCTGTCTTGTCAGGCTGTTCATTTGAAGTGTGCACCCTCCTTTTTTGGTTACAATCTATCATCCATCACTATGTTTTGTAATTGACCAGAGTAGTTGAACATGGGACTTTCTTAGTTGACACACCACCCTGGGAAGCTTCTATAGACTGTAATTTTCTAAGTCAATGTTTCAACTAGAATTCAGTTATAGACCATGTGGGTGCTAAAAATATTCCATGAATTCCGAAATAATTGGGATTTACCTCCATTTGTCCACCAAAAGAATAGGCAACTCAATTTACTTGGCAATTGTGAATAATATTAAAAAAATTACAATTGAAGTGTAGTTGAAGATGATGTCAAGTGGAAGGTGGGTTGGCTAGTTTTAAAAACTTGGGTTTTTTACTAGTGATTCAATTGGCAATAGATGAAGGTGATTCTCTCAACTTGAAACACCTTAACAAATTAAGTTCCTTGAATGCATTAAATTGGCCAATAAACATAAGTAATTCTTGCAAGCTCATCCATTCTCACAATTAAAACTTTTGGAGTGCATTTAATTGGTCAATGTACATGTAAGTAATTCCTACAAGTTGTAGCATTCATACAAATCAAGATTTTCAAGTGCATTCAATGACCAATAGATGATTTTTTTTTTCCCAAGTTGGAACACCTTGACAAATGAAGCTTTTGGAATGTACTCAATTGGCCAATAGATGAAAGTAATTATTTCAAGTTGGATTGCTTTGACAAATAAAGCTTTTGGAATGTACTCAATTGGCTAGTAGATGAAAGTAGTTATTTCAAGTTGGATTGATTTGACAAATGAAACTTTTGGATTGTACTCAATTGGCCAATAGATGAAAGTTGACGTGCTCCCAAGTCACGGGGTGAAACCCACTTGAGGGTTTCACAAAGTCAAGTTGCGGAAAGTTGAAACTTGGAGGCACGCTCCCGACTTCCAACTCTAGAAAGGGGTAGAGGGTCGAGTTGGGAGCCCAGGGATTAGACTAGGAAGATGATTTAGTAGATCAAGCTTGAATTTGCATCAAAACAAAACACTCACGTGGTTAGTTCACATTCTGGGACACCCTTGAGTGTTGGGACAAGCCACGGGCACTTTGGATCACGAGACACACCACGGCCCGGACTCGGGGACAGCCACCACCTTCCCCCATATAGTATTCTCTGCGCCACGTTTCGGGGACTACATCCAAATGGCTCTTTTTCCCGGGACTCCCAAGTTGGAGTCCCGAAATTGTCCCGAAACTATCCCGGTTGGAGTCCCGGGACTTTGGGCGCTCATAACTCCCGACTACGAAGTCTGATTGTGACGAGGTCTGAACCAATCTTGTAGCCCTCGTCGAGATCTTTCCAACGACGTATCGCACTTTCAATTCGGAGATCGGGAAGAGGTCGATTCCCGACTTTTAGTGGTCGGGAGTCAAACTGCCAGTTTGACTCCCGGCCCTTCTTTTGCCCATAACTTGGGCGAGAGATGTCCAAATGGCCAATGCGAGGCCATATTCGATATCTACGCTTCAAGACCTTTCAAATGACACCAAGAACACCCCAATGCGAGGTGTTTTGGGCCTGGCTGTTGAGCTCTGAACATTCGAGAGTCACGGGGGACTCCAAACCCTCACTTTTTCCAAGTGTTGGGCTTCACCCCCACACTTGGCCAAAGTAGGGTTGCGACATTGAATGTCAAGTGAATTCACTAGATTTTCAATGAATTCACTAATTTAAGTAAATTGAGACTAATTGAAAAATAATGAATTCATTGGTTTAATGAATGGGGAATAATGAACTGCACCCACATTTTGTAATAATTAAAAACAAACACAAAATGTTTTTTGTAACTTAGTACCAATATAGATGTTGGTTTGGCCAAGGCATAATTATACGAGGTACAGATATTATGCATGGTCCCATGGCCTTGCGATGGCCATGGCATGGGAGGGTGTGCCATGTGAATAGTGAAACAAGGGGTGTTCTAGTACCATCGGTTTACTCATGTTGAGCTCCTTTCCACATTCTAGGGTACCCAAGCCCAATTGGGGTTTGACTCCCCATGGGGTACTTGAAAATAATCACCCAAAAACCTTGTAAAATCATCGTTTAAGCATAACAAAACACAAATGAATGGTTGTTGCAACAAAATTCTTGCAAAAACCAACTTGTAACAACATAAACAAAACGAAACAACTCAACACTTGTTGTTAACCAAATCATGTGCATAACACACACAAAACAAAACAAAAATTTAGTGCTAAACAAATCTAGTTTAATTACAACACAAAAACAATTAACTAAAACTTTTGGTGATTCAAAATATGACTCACTTACAACAAGCAAGAATCCAAGCCCAAAACATAGAAATAACGAAAATCATGAATCAATTAAAATTATAAAATACAAGAAAAACATGCAAACATGAAAACACTATGCCTTGGAATCTCAAATCACCAAAAGTGATTTGAGATCACACAACTTGAAATTATATCCCATCACAAAATATTTTGAACCATGTTCACACTTGAACTAGTTCAAAATAAAACTAATCAACTTAACTAACTTAGTTTATCCCTAACTAAGTGGGATTTAATTGAACAAATAAACTAACAAACCTAACCTAAAGTTCACTTAGGGGCCTACCTAGGTTATGGCCTATGTAAGATAAGGTTTATCAAAAACTTACATTAAGCATTACATAGAGACTTGTCCTATATATCTATCCTTCTCAATCATCTTAAGTATATAAGTAGGCCTCTAGATGTCTCTATAGGTAAGTTTTTGATAGTTCCTAAGTAGCCCCTTAGGTAGATTTTAATAATTCTTTAAATGG
>Ga0209208_10003441_pt1 | contig 22656 bp, 17 predicted proteins | sample S1TSphfallax_3_FD_187694 | JGI IMG/M metagenome (GOLD analysis project Ga0209208, IMG submission 187694) | Host-associated microbial communities from peat moss isolated from Minnesota, USA - S1T2_Fd - Sphagnum fallax MG (SPAdes) (version 2) | ecosystem: Host-associated > Plants > Peat moss >...
TCGAACCTTGTGCATTAAATGGTAGGTTTTAGCATTTCAACCCCTGCAATTCACGCCCACAACGTACAATAATCACGACACCACCACCGCATAGGTACCTACTTTCAAGAAAGAAAGGGTTTAGGGTCGATCTGAAGAACACACTATATCAGCAATCAAGGACAAAAAGAAAAAGAAAATGCAAAGCAAGCGCAAGAAACGAACACGGAACTACGACAAAAGCGAACAAGAAAACGGAAGAAAAAGGAAACGGAAGAAGCGTAAGACATACCAATCCGCGTAGAAGCTCAGATCGTCACGAAGAAGCAGATGCCAGCACAATCCTCTTGCTGGAAAGGAGAGGTAGATGCTGGATCAACATAATGCCAGTCGCGCTCAATCGCTCTCTCTCTCTCTCGCGGTCCCTTCCTCCCTCCCTTGCTCCCTTGAGAAAAAAACCCTAATGCTAGTTGTGCTCGTTCACTCCACTCCTCACAACACAAACACCCACCACACGCGCTCGATCGCTCTCTCTCTCTCTCGTGGTCCCTTACTCCCTCCCTTGCTCCCTCAAGAAAAAAACCCTAACCCTAACCCTAGAATTCAAAACCCATTTGAGAACCACACAGATATCAACCTTGATACCCACCGTCACTGACTGACTGACCAGCGAGCGTTGGTCGAAATTATACAGAGGCCGTCTGTCTGGGCCAGTTCTCCCATACAAAATCTGTCTGTCCATCCGTCCGACTATCCGGGCCGGTTCTGCCGGTGGATTAAAACGCAGAACCGTCGCGTCCGACAGACAGACGGACGGACGTAGTGAATTTATATATAAGATTGCGTTGTCTGTCCGTGACATGATAGTTATGCTGCCGGTTCTGCATTTTCTGTGGCAGAACCGGCCTCTGTATATTAACTGCCGAAAAGTGCAGTTCAGAATGCATCCATGAAGGTATCTTAATGCGCGGAAAGAATGGATGGAATTCTCGAGGCGAGTTTCCGCCGACCACTGGACACAGAAAAAAGTGACGGTCTGAGCACCGGTTGACGACCGTGGAAGGTATCTTAATGCGCGGAAAGAATGGACGGAATTCTCGAGGTGAGTTTCTGCCGACCACTGGACACAGAGAAAAGTGACGGTCCGAGCACCGGTCGACGATCGTAGGATGGAGAGCTTTCGACGAAGAGAAAAATGTACGCAACAGTAAAAAGCGCATGGGGGTTTAAAAGTGAAAAAGAAAAAATAAAATAATAAAAATAAAAAACACATAAAAATAAAAAAAAATAAAAAAGTTAAAAGTTTCTAAAAAAAACTAAAACATGAACCAAAGTGGCCGAAGGTCACGGGCACCCACTAGTTAGACTAAATAAGGGTCTACAAGTCCAAATTTGACATTTCCCATATTTGAAATAGCCATTACAATAGCCACCCCACACCAAGGCTCACTCAAGAAGGTGAAGTGGTTAGTCCCCACCACCCATGTAGCATCTTTGAATAAATGTAAGAAAGGTAAAAATTGGTGTATTTGTATACATTCAGATATGTATAAAATTTGTGAAAATAAGTACATACTATGGCATTATGGTCAAGCCCCTTGCCCATTATGTCATGTAAAGTGCCGATATTGGGCTCACTTGGTGCATTACCCAACATAATGGGCAAGTGCAAGACCATTCCATGACATTAGGGTTTGCCACGGTGGGAGATTCGACAAGTTTTTTATAAAAAAAAAAAAATCATGTTTAACAGAGATTTTGCTCATTATTATGAGTGTATATCATCGCTCAGAGATTATGTCATACTAGCGGGTGCCCGTGACCTTCGGACACTGTGAAGTCACGTGCTTCAACACCACCTCCGCCAGGCTTTTGCTTCACGATGTGGTTTCCTCAGCAATGCCAGCGAAAGAAAACCAGAGACAAAACTTCTTGTTTGAAAACACGAAAGAGTCGCAACAAAAAAAAAAGATCCTGATCTTGATCAGCTCCAATCAAGATCTCTCTTCTCTTCTCTTCTTTCCTCTATCCTCCTCCTCCTCTTCTTTCGCCTGTAACAGCGCAGCGCTCCTCCTCCAGGCCACGCTCTTCTCTTCTCTCCTCTGTCCTCCTCCTCCTCTTCTCTCGCTTGCAGCAGCGCAACGCTCCTCTTCCAAGCCACGCTCTTCTCTTCTCTTCTTCTCTTCTCTCCTTTGTCCTCCTCCTCCTCTTCTTTCGCCTGTAGCAACGCAACGCTCCTCTTCCAAGCCACGCTCTTCTCTTCTCTTCTTCTCTTCTCTCCTTTGTCCTCCTCCTCCTCTTCTTTCGTCTGTAGCAGCGCAACGCTCCTCCTCCAGGCCACGCTCCCTCCGTGCTGGGAACCAGAGAACAGCCGTGCCCGTTCCACATGTGCAGGGGACCAGAGAGCCGGCCGGCCTTCTGTGACGGACCCGACCCGACACCCCCCATGGTGGGCCTGGTCGGTGGAAATCCGGGAGTCCGGAAGTGCCGAGCCGGGCCTGGTCGGCCTTTTGTGACGGACCCGAGCTCCGTGACAGACAGACAAGAGAATTAATATATAAGATAATGTAGGCAAACAAGAGAATTAATATATAAGATAATGTAGGCAACAAAATGACACAATATGCTGCCCCAGACCATAAAAACATGGTTGGGGTTTTTATCTATTTATTATTTTAAAAAAAATTTAAATTCTTGTGTGTGTGTGTATTTGGAGGTTGCCACACACACAACACAATTTTACCAGTGTTGTGTGGGTATTAGAATCAGCTACAGATACTTGCTGGTTGTCAGCCCGGTTATATACCGACTTACCTGATGGGAGGTAGAAAAACCACCAAATGCGTGCAAGTATGTATAAGTGAATATACTAGGGTAGGTATAGCGATGCGTACAAGTACGTATTAGGGGATTGTATACTCACTTCTTGTACGCATACATGCTCGCTCGCTCCGCTCGCTTGCACGCACCCAATCTCTTTGCTTTCGTCGACACGCTATGGCCCACCAAGCTCACCTAAGGACGACGCACGACGACAGCCCAAAAAATGTTTGTTGCCGCAACACGATCGGCGACAAAGATCGGAGTCTTCTTGCCCGGGTAATGCCGCCAAAGAAATGTGAAGCAGAAACCCAGCAGGTATAGTAGTAGCAATTCTCTCCTCTCTTCTCTTCTCTTCTCTTCTCTTAAAAGTGTGCATGACTCTTCCTGGGTGTAAGAATCCACATCTGATTTGTATAGAAAATTTTCCATGGATTTGGAAGTATTATTTCCCTGAGTATGTGTTTCGGGAATTTTATTTTATCCCTCCCCCCCCGCCCCCCCTCACCCCCGCAGTTTTGAGAAAAACAGAATTGAGACTGTTGATATGGTTTGGGCGAATTGGTTTGTTGTTTCTCCGAATTCTTTATGGCGTGCAAAAATCAGCTTTCGAGAGTGGGGTGGGGTGGGGGTGAAAATTGAGGAAATGGGTGTTCTTGATTTTCGAGTGGAAGGAGGTAAATTGCGTTGTAGAATAAGTTGCGGCGGAAGGAAATGGTGTTGGAGAATCTTTTTTTTACAAGGGGTTTTTGAAAGGGTTTTTTTATCTTGAAGCAGGGTGCAATTGTCGTGGGCATGGCTGATGAAGGTGGCTATGAAGAAGAAGAGATTATTACTGTGACCAAGTTGAAGCTCAAGTCAGGAGAGCACATATATGTGAAGATAAGGTGGCTGCAGGATGAGAGCTTGCATATCACAGCTCTCAATGGCTTGTTGGCTTGGTCCTACCACAGTAATAATACTCTCTCTATTCTTTCTCTCTCAGCCTCCTTTCCGCTTTGTTGTTGTTGTTGGGGGGGCTATAATCAGTCTTAAAAGACTTGAGAGGGGGAAGTGGGGAGAGGGAGAGACAGACAGACAGACAGAAGCTCAGAGATGGGATTAGTTTCTCACAAGTAGGTGAATTGGGGCCCAGTGTCAGTGCAGGATGTGGCTGAAATTGCATTAGCATGGGGCATCAGTGTTGGGGAATTCATGGAAATGGCTGCCTTACATCTGTGCTTCCAAGATCCCACAGCAACTTACTCCTTTCGAGCTCTAGACTTCAACTGGACTTGGGCATTGGTTTGTATATCCAAAACCCCATTCCAACAATTTCTTCAGGATTTTTTTTTCTGGCAATGCCATGCTGTTGTCCACTCTTTCTTGCACACACAGACATGGACATAGGTAGTGACCATATCATCCACTGCCCTCCGCCTTTGTGCTTCTGATTGTCCCTCAGCTCATCAGCCATATAGTACAAGTTGCAAGTATGTTGTATCATTATCTCTCTAAGATCTCCCATATTTTTCTCTGTCTGTTGCTACAAGCATGCAGCAGCACAATCCCTGTGAAACTGGTTTTTTGGTTTGCTTGGTCTTCCTTGGGGTTGTTGATGATTGATTGGTAGTGGATTACTGTCTGCTTTGTTTTGATCTCCTTTTGACTTGTGGATCGACACATGTGACTTTTCCATGATTTGTGGTCATTAAGTCTGAAGGAATGGTGGAATGCAGTTCTCATGGACAATGGCAGGCAGGAAGGTCAAGCTTGAGCTCAAGAAGGAACACGATCCAGCTGCAATTATCTGCAATGTTTTTGACCATATTTTGGGAAAAATTGAAAGACTTAAGGTGAGGTCACAACTGTTGCCATTTTATCTGTGGTTTTTGAAACTGATCATGCATTGATCTTTAAGCAAACAGAGTTGTGAAAAATATATGCTGTTGATACTTGGTGGTGGAAATAGAAACTTTGATTGTATGCAAAAGACTCACAAGACTCACATGAAGCTGACCACCAACATTGTTGTGGACTTTCACCTGAAAGACCATTGTATTGTTGCAACATATGAACAGGCTGAACAAGCAGAGGCTGAAGTCTCCATTGCACATCTGCCATCCAGGCATAACCATGATGCTTTGCAGAAGCAAAATGTGTTGCACAATAGGTCATTCACTGAAAGTCAGTACACTTTGACCCATTTTGGGCCCCAAAATTCCCAATTTGGTGCTGAATCCAAGGCATCAAAACCACCTAGGAATCCTCAAAAGACCTTTGAACTCAGTTCTTCAAAGACTGCAATCTCTCATGTTGATCATGAGATCTCACAACTGGAGACCATCTCAGTTTGTGGCCCTTGGCAAGCATCTTGCAATTCCATGAAAGATTCTTCTCTCATAAACCCATCAGCCTTCTCCCTTCTGGGTTCTCAAAGGTTGCATTTTATTGGGCCTCCTGATACTGGCATGCAGTGCAATAAGAGGCCCTACTCACATTGCTTTCAAACAACCAATAGCAATCAAGAGTTGACCTTCAATTGCAACAAGAGGAGAGGGGCCATCATGGAAGAGCGGGCGCAGGTGTGTGAACAGCAGTGTGAAGGTGCCCCAGTAGTCCTTGACAATAACATCATGAGGCTGCTGAATTGCCTTACAAGACTTCCTGCAAAAGTGGGTGCTGAAAGTGTGAGATGTGTTGATCGATTCCCAGCAAATTTCAAGCTCCCAAGAGCTCCTGTTAAAGATAATGAGGCACATGTAGTTGACAAAATGGAGACAAGTGATGCAAAAAAGACAAATGTTGAACTGAAGAAGGGAGTCTTGAGGGCTGAAGCTGTCAGTTTTGTTGATGAACTCAGGGGCAATGTCAGTAATGTAGGGGGTTTCCCTCATAGAGTATCTCACAGTAACACAAAGGATGATGTGATTGTTGTTAGTGACAGTGATCATGAGGGACAGGAGGATGATAGGAGATTTCCTCTTCAAAGCAAGGACCGTGATAGAAGGGGGCTGGAGATGCAAGGAGCCAAGAACACAGGTGAAAGCAGTGGGCACAGGGTTGGGAGAGAAGAGGGAAATTCTGCAAACATTGGGATGTTGGGGAAGGAAGATCAGAGTGTCGTTGGGAATGTTCCTATTGAGAGAGTTGTTCCAACAAGTGGTGGCATTGACAATGTTGGCCCATGGTCAGAGAGACAGCCCTTGGTGACTCTCCAGAAATATGAGAAGAAACTAGTCATTCCTCAGTTTGGAGAAGCCAGCAAAGGAGCAGGAGCAGAAGAACAAAACACTGACTCCAGTGTGAAGGAAGAGGCCTTTCCCAGTTCTTTTTACACTGGATTCAGGTACTAGACAATACTACCTTGTCACCCATCACGTGATATGGATGCATAACCAATTGCATGGAAGACCCACAGAAGAGACTCTGCTGTGTTGTGACCTTATGTCCTAACAATCATGTTTGTAATCTGGTCATGTTTGCTTGTACCAGTGAAAAGGACTTGAAAAAATCTATCTGCTTCTCTGAACAAACAAATGAAGAAAGTGATTAACACCCAATTTGCATCTTTCCAGGGGAGTCAGAGAGAGCACAGCAGGAAAGTGGAGGACATGGCTTATGGAAGTGAAGAACGAGTTTCAGGAAGGAACAAGTTGGGAATGTTCTGGACATAGAGATACTGAAAGGCCCAAAGAACCAGATGAAATGGTGAAAGGTGCAAGCTCTGGAAAAGGGACTGTTCTGATGAAAGCTGACAGCTTTCAAACATCACCTTTACTCAAAGTCAATGAGAATCACAAGATTTTTGCAAAGGCAAATGTGGAGGTACTGGATCTTCTGAATGATGAAGCATATCCAGTAGCTAAAGTTCCTAGTAACAGAAGGGTCCGACCGCAACATGTGAATCAGAGAGGACTGCAAAATAATAGGGATTCCTTGGGTAGATGGATTTCAAAAGGAACATTGAAATCCAATAGTGTGAAAGTAGAGCCAGTAGCAGAGTTTAGCACAAAAGGGAAGCTAGAGGGCAATAAGAAAGGGGAGAAAGCATTGCTAAATCAAGCTGAGAATGTTTCAGAAGATGATACTGAGGAGGTTCCTCACCTTGGACGTACAAGCAGTCAGAAATGCAGAAAAGGTATGGCAAATATGTTGAAGCCAAGCCAGAGGGAGTGCAATGGGTCAGGGGAGGCACAAGGAGTGGTTCAGGAGCACAAAAAGCTGGGGCGTCCATTCAGTGCTGCTAAACAACAGAAAATTGCTGCACAATACACTAGTCCAGGTACCAATTTTCTGTTTTGCAGTGAAATTCATTCTTGACAAAGCAATACATGTGCTACCCAAATTGTAAGTGGGTTTATGATTTAGGGCTGTCCATTTGCAAGTGAGGACCTTGTACACCAATTCAGTTTCCTGCCCTCACTTCTTCTACAGTCTTAGGCAATGAGACTGAACAGTGTTATTTATGCAGATGCAGGGGCACATACCAAGGTCGGTGCTAGGAAGTTGCCATCAGATTCCTCAGATGATGATGCTTCAATCATTGAGGTGAAGTTGGACAAAACTCTTCATCAGGAGTTCCAAGATGCTGATTATTACAAGTTTGAAGATGATCGCACAGAAGAGCGCATTAAGAAAGACCAGGTGTGCTTTTCCAAGTTCATTTTACCAGTTCAAAATCCAACACCAAGTTGGAACTCCCTATTCTGTTAGATCAAGATTCTGTCATGAACATGTGCTTGGTTTTGATTTGCTGCATGCAATGGAGGTGAGTAATCTTTGTCACATACTTCCACTGTGAAATCAAACAGTAAAACAATACGGAGTTGTGAATCATGAGTGCTGTTGTGCAAAGGACCTTTCCTGTTTGTCTAAGATAGGTTTGTTCATCATTGAAAGAAGCCAGTGATCCAGTTGGCATTGCAACAGTCACTTTGGATTTTTCAACCACAGACATCTGAATTCGAGTGTTGCATTGTACCATGCTGACTGAGAACCAGTTTGAATTTGGGCCTTAGAGGTTCTAATCAACATTTGATGCAGAAAAACTTCATCTGACATCATGACAATTCCTGGACATAGTTCATCATCTTAGCATAGGGATATTTGTGAGGTTTGTAAAATGTATCACACATGGCTGAACTGTATGTAGACTACCCCACTTTGGCTGGTGGAAGTGGGATTGACCATGGCATTGTGATGATGGCAGATATGGGCATTATATGATGAAGTGGATGATATGCCACGTACCTGGGTGCGCATCACGAAGGTGTCCCGGAGGCCTCCCTTCAGAGCATGGTTTAAGTGGTTGGAGCGCATAAACGTATCTCCACAGGAGCACCAGTGGCAACAGGTCAGGGCCATTCCTCTCCTTGTTATCTCCTTCCCTCCTTTCCCTACTTTTCTCTGCCTATACATGCTAGCACCTTCCCTCGGATTTTCTGCCTCTATGGGCAAGCTCATATCTGGCTATTGTTTGATTGCCAAGAATCAAACATGGCCTCTCTCTTCCATTTATGATGCCATGTGGTTTAGAGTCCTTAGATTTTAGGCCATTTAAAATGGCCTGTTCCTGCCATTTATGCTTTGCCTTTGGATATTTGGGTGTCATAGCATATTGATGGGCTGTACTGCACTTTCTTTTGCATATTTACATTTTGTCCATCCTGATTTCTGATGGATTGGTAATGATTAACAACCATTGCTTCCAAAGAATGGTTATTACCAAAGTAGCAATTGAATTTCTGGAGAGATGCGTCAATCCAGATATACAGCTGAGGAACCAGGTTGGTAATATTCTGAAGCCAGCGGGTCAAAACCAATTCTATCACTATTGATGGGATTTCACTGTCCAATCTGTAAACGATACAAGGGCTCCAAAGTCTGATCACACGTGAAGTATTTCTTAAAACTAGATTGGTTTTTCTTACAACTGTTGATTTTTCTTCCTTTTGGGTAGTTGCAAGAATTGCATGTTTGCTCTCAGATTATGGTACCTGTCCTTCTCTTTTGATTTTTTCACTGTTTTGGATAGTTGCAAGTATTGGATGTTTGATCTCCAATTGTGATACCTGTACTCCTCTGAGTGTGTTAAACAAATGCACCCACTAGAGCTCAAATTTCCTACGGTTGATTATTCCTGCTCTTGCTTTACATTAACCCTTCTGGCTTTGTTGATTGAAGCAGACCCATGGCTACTCTCTTTCCTGTGGTGAATTTAAAGATGGCAGGGATGGTAGGTGTAATACCATCAGCATTTTCTCCCACCAAATGATAGTTACTGGACTCTCTAACAGGCATGTTCAAATCTATCCCAACAAGGGAGAAGTGTGGGCATTTCACAGAAACAGAAACAGGTCAACAGCAGACAAAACTAGTGAGAAAGAGGGTGACAGGTCAGAAAAGCCCAATGGAAGAGATTGTGCGAAAGAGCCTGGCTTCCGGTTAGTTGAGATTGTATCTGGCTGTGGGCCTGGCAGGTCACCTGGGGTTCAAGCACTCGGGAAGCTCCCAGGATTTCGGACTTTTTGGGTGCCTGCATACAAGAAAGGCCTCCTTCCCCCCAAGCTCATGCACTATTTTTCACATAGAGTACCTGCTTACAGGATGAGAGGCAATGAGGGCATGAACATTCCCACTAATTGCTGGGACATTGATCCTGCTGCAATCCCTAAATGGGAGTCCAAAATGACTTAGAATCCCAACTTACACTGAGATTTTGGTTGCACAAGTCTTATGTTCCTTGAAGTTATATGTGGTACTTGTGATCTTTCTGTAGATATGTTGTATGCAATTTTTTAACCCATGGACATAGGGGCTGCTGTACAGCTTGTGCCTCAGGAGCCCTGCAAACATAAAGTGTTGCCAGGCAGGACAATGGTTTGTGTGGACCATGACCAATCGTCGATCGATATGCATATCCATAGCTCCCATAGTTGGAACCTTTTTCACTAACAAATGGCTTCCTCTGTCTGGCAGGTCATTGAAGACAAGCAGTCAGAAAATTGTAAAGAATTACAAGTCCTACCTTTAAAGGGCCAAATAGAATATCTGAACTCTGATATTCAGTGACCTTTACATCTAGAAGCAGTCTGTAGCCAGAATTTCCACCACTCAGATGATATCTAGGCTTGAATATCCTTAGTGCTTTGAAAAATTCCCAGCTATAGAGTTGTGTTCATTGCATTTTGCTGTAGTGAGAGGCCTGAGTTGCAAGACAATGCAGTTTTGCAGTTTTTGGGTCAGATCCTCTTTAAACAACTTTTACATAATCTCTTAATAACCACATCTGCATGTGCTGTCTTTGCAATAACAGTTTCTACACATGAGGAACAATACCCATGTATTGGTCTGGTAACGACTGGCCCCCAGTGCCTTACTGTTATTCTCCGTAACATTCCCCTGCTTCTATTTTCAAGGGTTTTTTGTGATACTTGACAGGTACATTAGGAACTTAGTTTTGGAAGAAAAATTTCCTCTACAGGAGCATGTGAACATGCCCTGCCACAACAACAGAAAAAACAGCAGCAAGGGCTCTGCTTGGAGTGCTGGTGAAGGGCACTGAATGGAATTGGGGGCATTGCTGAGGCATTTAAGGTCTGGTTTTGAATTCTTGTCAATGCTAAGATGGTACTTGTATCTTTCAAATCTTCAAACCCCTTTGACTGTAAACATGTTAGGTAATTTGTTTCAACAATAGTATGACACAACCAAGTGTGCATCCCCAAGTTTGGATTAGTTGTTTAGCAGTGATCTTTGAGAGGAGAGTAGGAAGCTGCCATTCTTGCCAAGACGCCTAATTTTCACTCTTGGATAACCAATCACGTACAAGGTTCAAATCAGTATAGGGTGGAATCAGACATCAGGAAGCATCAAGACAGGTATTGAAGTCATATATTTATCCTTGTGCATGTTGAAATTGGTTAGCATTAAATCCTAGATTCTAGAACTGGATGCTTATCAGAGAGTAAATAATTCATGATTCCTGTACAGAGTTGGCTCATTCACACTCCCCGTCAACTTGCACCAATCTCACTTCACTACAAGCATAGTGTAAGCAACAACCACCAGGGACAAGGGTGATTGTATAATGGCAAACTGTTAGGCTCACAACAGGCACAAATCTGCACCCAAACTGTACAACTTAGCAATGCCTAATTGGTCTGGCCTAACAGTAAATTCAGCAGACCAAAATGAAAGTTGAATGTCACAAGAAGTTGGGACTGAGTTGCATTTCTCACTAAGAAAGAATGCCATTGAGGTTGTGCAGACCTTTCTGGTCACTTATCCAAAACTGGCATGCGTCAGCAAACAGTTGCAAATGTTAACACTGTAACACTCCTTTCCAATGGAGAGTGACCACTCTCAATCCAAGGAGAGTCTGTAGCAGAACCTTGGTATGACATACTATAATCTACAAACCAGAAGTGCATATAGCAGAAAAAAATTCCAGTTGCACACTAACACAGCCTGCACTTGACTAAAACCTCACTGCTTGACAGTCACCAAAAGCCAATTGACTTCTTCATTGGTATGCAAAATATAGCTGTCTAAAGACTACATAATGAGCTGCACAGCTGGCAACTTCTTGCCACTACTCTTTTGAAGGTTGTAACAGAAAGCTGTACAAAGTACAGAATCTTACCCATGGTTCACTTTGTGTAGTAACAATACCATTCTCTGGGTGCACATTTCCCTACGCAAGAGGGCTGGCACCACTCCACAGAAGTGGCTGCACTGCTGCACTGCTACTGCTCATACCTGCTGTGTCTGTACATTGTCCTGATGATTCCTGCTGTGCAACCCTCAATATAACCTGTCTCCTTGCATCCTTGGCAGTTGCCTTATCTTCCTCTGAGGTGTACTCCCCTATCCCTGCATTTTCATCATGTCCACTTCCTTCTCTGCCATTAAGTGCCTCTGGATCCCCTCTCAACAGAGAGTTGTTGGCAGCTCCATTCCCATCTGTAACCCGACTACTTGACACAGGGGCCCAAGCCAGATGCAGAGTTTGGCCCTGTAACCACTTGCCTTGCCCTAGTGCTCTCTCTGCACTTCGTCGATTGGTGAAACTCACACGCAAGTTACTGTTGATAGTCAATGGTTGTGTGATATCAACTTTGTGACCTTCCGCATCCTCTACTTCCAGGGTAGCAACTTCTCCAAACATGGCAAAATGTTCTCTTGCAACTGCTACCTGCCAAAACCACAGAAACCAATCCCAATTCCCAGAAAGAGGTTGGATATTGCACCTAGATCCTGTACACTGTCAAGGTGACAGAAGAGTAACTAACACCTGGGCTATGATCTTAGACAAACTTCTCCTCAAACACAGACAACTGATATAATTGGTCAAGTTGGTTCATAGAATAGATGTTGTGGTTCAAAAGATTCACACAAAACTTACATCTGTCAGAGTAGGTGGAAGTGGGGCAAGGACCCTAAGGACAGAGGGACGATTATCCAATTTGAAACGGGCAGGACCCCAAGCAGCTGAGGATGTGTGAGCAGCAATTGCCCCAGGAGTGTTCATATTTGGATGTGGTGATTTTCCAAGCTTGGGTGAGGCGTGTGGAATTTCTCCTGAGATGCTTTTCCTCAATACAGCAGTGGTTAGGGCACCACCTGCCACTACACCTTCCTTCCCAATATTAGAGTCTCCATTGTCATCCAGCTTCTGTCGTTTGCTGGCCTGCTGATCTTCTGAGTTATCTCCTTGCTCCCCAGCTCCCTGGGACCAGACAAATATCAAAATGAGCACAATCAGCACTACAGATGAAATGGAGGGCAACCTGCAACTTTTTCAGCATCATGAAACTACCCAGGGTTGTGCTCAAGCCCATTCATTTCAATGCTGATGGCTGGACAGCATGCAGCAAAATGAATATCTCATAAGAATTGAGAAATCTCCATTCTCATGATTAAGAGAATGCAGCAAAATGAAGGACAATTCACCTGATTGGAAAGTCTCTCCAGCTTACGCCGAAACTCATCACGCTTTTTTGCAAGAGCTTCCTGCTTCTGACGAATCTTCTCTCGCATCAGCTCCAGTTCCTCCTGCTTTTTTTGTACAATTCCTCCTGAGGCAGCCACAGAAGATTGGGAACCATTTGATGTGGCCACCTGGCCAATGCTTTCCTTTGCTGGAGTCTCTGGCACATACCCTGAGCCCATTCCATTCAACTGAGCAAGTCCAAGCTTGTCCATTCCTTTCGAATTGTGTATGGAATGCACAGCTGCAGGCTCAGACCCAGTAGAAAGCAAGTGACCAGTGGCAGGGGAGGATCCAACATTATTGCTGAGGATGCTATCACGGTTGGCCCATGAAAGACGAATGAAACGATTCCCCAGGACAGCATCTGGCGATGCCAGAGCTGATTCTGCAGCTTCTCTAGAAGCAAATTGGACAAAAGCTCTATCACTGTGTGGTGGTATTCGAACATCCACAACCTGTCCAAACTTCTCAAAGTGTGATAGCAAGACTTCAGTCCGATTTGAAGTGGGAGGTATGCAGCTAACATACAATGTCTGGTGAGCTCGCTCTGATACCACACCATGTGCTATGGTTGATCGTGATCCAAAGCTAGACCCCTCCTTAGCTCGCTGACCAGGCAGTCGTACCTCCCCTTGTGCAGTAACCCCTCTCCCACGTCCTGTAACAGCATGCACATGTGGAGTCTCCAATTGCCGTTCCCATTTCCCTGGCCAAAGTCCCCTTCCTCTACTTTGAACTTGCTGGTCCTCTATCCTGTCCTTCACTGATGGTCTACCCTCTGCACTCCGATCAACAGGCCCAATCCGATCCCACACAGTAGACCCTACATCAGCTCCATGTATCCCACCATCTGATGCTCCTCCACCCATCAGGACCTCACTAGATCTGTCAGTCTTGTGGTTGTTCCCTGCATCTCCCTCCCAGACCTGCTCTCGGGGTCCCTTGTGAAATGATGGTAGCTTTGTGATCCTCCCTGATGGCCCAATTCGGTCTTTATTCCATAATGGCTGATCTGGGTCATATAAGTCAGGTTCATTGGCTGGGACTGACACCTCTCCTATAGGAAGGACACTTGGCTCCTGACTGACACGTGCTCCTCTACTGCCTATTGCTGGATTGGAAGGAAGCATTGGTCCTGATGAGATTGTCATTGGTCCAGAGCCCATGCCCATGCCACGCCCATTGGGTAGTGTGACAGGCAAGTTAAATTTGGAAAGGCTCTGCAAAGTCAGAAGCACATTATCAGTATGACGAACTATAACCTCTCTGGATTTTAATTCTCTCAATCTTTCCACCATTTTCTAATGGCCCCTTGTAGGGGAGTCCAACTGCTTGGAACCAATGTCACAAGTCACACTGCATGGGGTAACAAACCCACCCTAAATAGATTGCAAGGCAGTAGCTGGGTCCCTGCTGCTGCTAGATCAGGAGGACGGAAAATCCAGCTAGCACATTACATCACAAGAGCATCTATGTCTCCAAATACTTAGTTGTCCGACCAACTTTCAAGATAGCTACTTCCCATGGGTTCTCATTATATAGTCTGGAGCAGATAGCTTGTAACTCAAGCAGACATCTCCATCAGGAAATGGTGAAATGCAGCAGCTATACTCACATAACAAACAGACACATCAAATGCCATAACTGGAGCCTCTTGTAATATTGGGAGAAATAGGACATAGTAGCAGGCTGCATCTTTGTCCTGTAAACTGAAAGAACCATAAGAGCTTAGGGCATGTACCAATGAGATTACTGAGGAAAATTCACAACAAAACTTTGAAACACCTGCTGTTTCAGTTCCAGCCAATTTGGGACAAGTACAACAGGAAAGAGTGAAGTCATAACCTTGTGAGTGTCAGTCAAAAAGTATCAGACCATACATTCATCATGAATAGCAGTGACTTCATCAGCTCATGGGTCTAGATTAGCATATAGTAATCTGCTCAATATTTCAGGCAAAAAAAAAAATCTGTGTCCTGAGTTTCTATCACATTCCAGAAGCAATGGGAAGACTCACTCAGGATGTTTGCTAGCAATCAAGATGCATAGGTAATCAAACAGTCAAAAGTGTCCTCATTCAAGCTGCAAAAAGCTTGGAGGGTAAGCTTTGTTCACTTAAGCTTGGCTGTGCATGGGCAAGCATCTAAGCCCAAGGCATAGAGAGGCCTCTATAGAGTGTAGTGGTTGGGGCCTCTGCCCCCTGACCATATCATTTAAGCACACCAAAACACCAGGATATAGCACTACTATCCAACAACCTGGAGACTGGATTGTGGGAACATAGATCCATTACCAAACTAGAATAATCCAGGATAGAACATTAGTACCCAACAAATCAGCATCTCAGAAATTATTTCCAGGAAGATCTGGTTCTGATCCCCAAATTAGACATGATTTTGAAACTTTCCACCAACAAAAAAAATGGAGACTGTAGGTTTTTACTCCAAAATAGATCCCAAGCAAGCAAAGAAAAGCCTTAAACCAGCCACAGCAACCACATCTACCACCATCCCTATACCTCAATTTGTAGTGCAGTAGAAATCAAAGGCAATGCTGACAATGAACAAATTTGGGGGATACCTGTACATCTTCAACAACAATCCTGTTGGCACCATGCTCCAAAGGACACAGGTCCCCTCTCAAACAAAACCCACGCTCTTCAAAATCTGGGCATCTTGGCCGCCCAGCACGGATGCCCATCCCCATGCCAACTGCACCTGAGCCTTGACCATGATGAGCATGTTCCATAGGACCAGAGCCCATGCCATGCATTGGTCCAAATCCTGTTGACCACTCTGCACCTCGACCAGCCATAGTCCTGGCCCCTGGATAGAAGCCTGAGCTTGGGGGTAAGAGTGGAGAGGGTCCTTCTGGAAAGGAAGGTGGTCGAAGAGGCACACCCCAAGGTCCTGCTCCTCCTCGGCCTTGGAACATGCGCATGCCATCATAGTGAAGGCCAGCCACCTCCCCTCGGGTCCGGGGCCCCCCTCTTATCATGTTCCGCTGCCCTTCATCCCCATTACTAAAATGCCGACTTGCATGTTCTCGACCTGATCGTCTGTCATATTTAGTTGAGTGCTCTCTATCAAAGTGCGCTAGGCCCCTATCATGGCCCCTAGCTTGGTGTGTCATGTCATTTGGAGGTCGCCCATTGAAGCGTGAAGAATCAGGCTCCTCGCCAGGGTCTAATGAGCGAGAGCGTGAGACACGCCGTCGATGCTTGTGGTTTCGATCATCATCACTGCTCTCCTCTTCCTCACCTTCCTCATTCCACACATGCAGCCCACTGCTTGGAAGTCGTTCTAGATGTGAAGGAGAGGTTCGCATCTCCACTCCACCACCTGGAGCATCTGTTGACTCCAGTTGCTCACTCCCTTCAAGATTGTCTGAAATAGAAGGGATGGTTCCATCTTCCAGCGCACGAAACAGATTAAAAACAAACAGCTTTGTTCCTGCAAACAGTTGGATGTACAAAAGTCACACAATCTCTCTACAGTACCCCATGGGTGAACAGACTGTCAAGTGCAAGGAGAGAAATTTTTCCATTTACTACAATAATACAGGCATGCCAGACACTATAAAAATGTGAGACAACTGGAAGGAAAGGGGAAGTAGACTGTGACACTACCATGAGAGAATGTTAGGAGATAAAAACAAGGTTGGCAGAAAACAAAGCAGTGCAAACCAGGTAGGAAGTTCTCCAGGTGTAAAAAGCTTTACCCTCGCCAAGGAAATCGTACAGCTGGTCAATGCACAACTTCTGGAGTTCCTTCTTGGGCCTATTATTCTTCAAAAGAGCTACAACATAGTCGGCGAGCAAAGTTGGATCTGCCTCTGTCCTGTTTTACACCCAGCGATATAGCACAATTTATTTTCTACCCACATAATTCCTATGTTTTCTCATATACTAAAACTGCCTTTCAATCACATAGCACACAGCCATATTACAGGAGATGGAAGAACAGTTCTCTGCCAAAGGACAATCGGTACATACATAACTTATGTGCTGCCAATGACAAGACACATGAATGCAAAAGCAACACGAGAAGAGCATAAATGTGGTGAAGATGGAGGGAGGAGAGAAAAGCCTTAAAATCTCTTAAAATCCTTAAAAGACACAGATTTTATTCTGGTAGGCAGGGAAACAAACAGGAGAAGGCTTTTAGAAATCTACAGCAAATTTGCAAATTGCACATATCAACTGCATTGACCTACAGTTCTTTCAAGAAGGGTTGCAGATAAAAGTGAGAGCTGCATTTGGAACTGAGAGAATCCATCACTACAAAGATGGTCAAGTGAAAAGAGAGGGAAGCCATCCCTGACACAAACCAAGGTTCCCCTGATAGGTAAATACAACCCCTCTTGAAACAGGGGCTTAAGAAATGGCCCCAAATCCGTTGCAAAAGAAAAGCCGAGTAGCCAGCCGAGGAGCAGAAAATGCAATGGTATTGGAAATGGGATTGATATGTGCAGTAAAGAATCAGGGTTGCAATAAAAATGGTGCAAAAGGAAGGAAAGAAGGAAGGATATGGCAAGGTAAGCGAAAAAGAAGCAATCACTCACATGGGTTTCAAGTTTTGAATAAGGTAGTGACGCAGAGACGAATCACCAGTCTTCATGCTGCTTACTTCCGCGTCAACTGGCTGTTGTGTGAATAATAAAGCCAGCTTCCTCGTCCTCCTGCTCCTGCCGTCTGCCACAAGCCTGCTCCGTCCTCCTCTTCCTCGCCGCTCGATTTTATCCCAAACATGATGATGGGCCATACCACAAACACTCCTCAAAAGAACCCTCCTTCATATCGCACTTCCTACGCTACTCTCAATGAAGAAATTATTTCCACAACGCCGCACCCCGCAAAACAAAACACGAAAAACCAAGGAAACTAGCTGAAAAACAGGCGAATTATGATTCCCTTCTGCGATTATCGCGCCACAAACATCAGCAAAAAAAAATGCTTGCAAACGTCTACCCTAGTCGTCTTCGTCTTCTCCTTCTTCGCCACAAAAGCTCAAACACTCGTTACCTATCGCAGCAACAAAGGTGCTTTCGCTCCCGAAACCCTAAAAACCGCAACCCTGAACAAAATCTGCGGAAGGGGAGCAGACACGGGAAAACCCAAAAAAAACGAAAAAACGTAACAACTTTTGTCACATGCCATGAACCCTAGCACCCAAAAGGGCGAAAAAAAACCCCTAAACAACAAAACTAATAAGAAGAAGTAGGGAAGGAAGTGGAGGGAGGGGCAAACAACAACTACTATCTATGTACCTACCTAAATGGATACCTGGGCAAAAGAGTTTTAAAAGGGAAAGTAGGAAGTCAAGAACAATCAACAATTTCTTTATATATAACAATGAAAGTTTGGTGATGAAGTGTGAGAGATGAAATTGGACCAAAAGTTTTGTGATGAAAGTGTGAGAGATGGAATTGGAACCAAAATCTTGTGAAGAAGTGAGAGATTGGTACATTAATTGGTACTTAGGAGTAAACTATAAAGTTACAACAAAAAGTGATGGGAGTGTGAGGGATGAAATTGGAATACTAGTTTTTTTTTTTTTTGGGGTTATGAAGTGAGAGATTGGTACACATAAACATAAAACCCAAAAAAATAGTGATGAAGTGTAAGAGATGAAATTGTGATGATGATGTGAGAGGAGATTCGTTGGTGGTACCCACATCTCTCTCAAAATTCTGTAGTGGGTGGGTGGATTCTTGGGTACCTAATCTTGTATGTGGAACAAATGGGGAGTCTCCACTCAATACATGTTTTTGAGAGAAGAAATTGTAGGTAACAACAACTATAGAATGAAAAAAAAAGCAAAAACAATTGTGTGGGTATGTGGTGAGTTTGCATATAATTGTTACTCACACAAGCTTTCTTAGGTTTGTATATAGTTAGGAAAAAGGCTACTCTTTAGGGTTACATATGTGGGCCAAATGTACAAACCATGCAGATTTTCTCTTTGGAGTGTTCAAAGTTCTGAAACTTTTTTTTGGTGATCAGCCAATCAGTGAGGCCCACCACAAAATAGGCAAAAGAATTCACTCTACTCCTAACTCAAAAGCCAGATAGATTCTCCTGATAGATATCAACCCTGGCATTAGCCTAAAAATCAGCATTGAGAGATTTGATGAATTAGCCAAGTTAAGGTTTAGATTATAGGTCAGGTTCTAAGGTATCTGAATTGAGAGTTTTGAGTTTTGTTGCAATTGTCATTGAGCCCTGACCAGGCAATTTGTATTTTGTTCAAAATTGAAATAAAATCCACTCACCATGTTTGGAATAGGTTTGAATCTTTTAGGTAGATAAGCTTGCCCATACATTTTAGACAAGCTATTTGTTTTGATTGGTTGTACATAAATAATGTTACATAAATTTTATTTTGAAGTGCATGACCTAGTTGAACAAACTAATATTACACAAAAACAAAAATCATGTTTAGTTTTGTGTAAAAGAGATGAAATTAGACCAGTTTAAAATTCATTGTGAAACTGATTAGAACTGAGAATTTTTAGGAAATACAAAGAACCAATCTCAACTGCAACCAAGTTGTTCCATCAAAAACAAAAAAGAAGAGTTACAATGGGTATCAAAGGTTCCTTTTGAAATCAAGAACCAGACAATACTGGTAAAAACCCCAAATTTCATCTAAATTGCTTCTAAATATCAGAGATATCCACTGCCTACTAAATCAGGCTGTCCTTTTCTGTTTCTCAGGAAAAAGCAGATCCAGTCAAATTTGCAGAGAGTAATGCAAATCATTTATTCTATTCCATGTAAGGGTAAAGCCACAGGGTGGTGGCATCCCCAAAAATGAATAAGGGGCCTAGGAAGAGGTCATACAATTTCTTCAATTCTACTCGTGACATAGGGATCAAATTGGGCACATTTGCATACATAAACATGTAGTAGGTTTCCATGATGGTTAAAGCATGGAAAGGCCAAAACAAAACGTGCTGAGTAGTTGGTTCTAAGGGTTAGCAACAATACATGCAAGAGGAGAAAATGACTTTGCAGAAAGGAATCTCAAAAGCAATTTCACCCAAAAAATTTGTGAAGATTTGATAACTTCTTATCAAGGCCAATGCAACCCTCCACAGCGCTTGAGAGTAATTCTTACAACTGCTTCTCCTATATCATCAATTTCAACACAATCAGGAAATCCTTACCTTCATTCACTTGGCTCATACTCCTAGTCAAACCTGCAAAACTAGGCAGTCATGACCACAAAACAATGAATAAGAAAGTTGCCAGTGTATTGTGCCTGATTCAAGAGCTTAGAGTTTAAGTTCTCAAATCTGTCCTGTTGGTAACTCACAGAAACTCTTAACAAAATCATTGGAGTGTATGCCAAGTGAAGTTCACATCAAATCTGCTGTATTGCAGCCAACAATAGGTTTGCCACTGTGATCAGTGCAGGTGCTCTTACCATCAGCCAGGATATCCATACTGCCACAGCTTTCACTCTAGACAAGGATTCATTTCCAAGCCTCTTCCAGGAGCATAGTGATGTGTTTGGCTGCCAAACCCAGGCCACAGTGACCTGCTTTGAAGTTTTATATTCAGAAACAAGGTTGTCTGACAATAATCCTGTACAGAAACCCACATTTCGGCACCAGACATCTGGCATTTTCACTATAGGATCACCATAACCCTGTTACACAACAGACTGACAATGGTTCTATGCACTAATGCCACCAAAGCATAGTGGAATGCACTTAGCCTCCCCGCTTAACACTGCACTTCATCAACTTGGAATCAAATGGTGGCCTAATTAATACTTATATTGCCTCCCTTCTTTGATCACAGGAGCACTCTTCCATTCATTCCATTACAGGTCCATCCACCTGTCTTGTGAATTGAATAAATTTGACATATGCAAGTGTCACACTATTGAAAGACAGACATACAGTACAATATTCACCGACTTAAGCTTGTGACACAAGATGTGATGCCAAGATTTCTCTGATTCTCCTCTTTAGTTGGGCTTATAGAAGCAGAAAGAAACTGGCATCCTTGAGGACAGACTTATCTCTCTCTGAAACCCATTTCAGGTGCTCAGCAAGGAAATCCCTACAGAATAAGAAATACCTTGGGTGGCACTAATTTGCGTACTTCCTTTTCCTTCGCTCTCCAGCTCCTGTTCAGGTGGGACCTTCAGGTTTCAAAGGTACTGGAGGCAGAATAGGTGTGGAGGCTGGCAGTGGCATTGGTGGTGGAGAAGGATCTTTGGGCATAGGATGGGGTAGAATGCACTTCAACTGATTGTTACGCTAATGTTTCCAAAAATAAAATTGCTGTTGATGTGCAACTTCCTACACATACACACCAAAAATGCAGTTTAGAAACATCCAGAAGCAAGTCCTGCCAATGTCACCAAATTTCATGGAACGAAATACTGCAACTCAACTGACCACCAAATTTTCATGAATGGAAGGAAAGGTTAAATAAGGTAATTTCATACAACTTGTTTGGAAGGTGTCAAGAGCAGGATATCAAGTTTGGGATACCTACACTGAAAGCCTATCTTACTCTTAACAGACATACCTCTGACCATATCCAATTCTCCAACACCATGTGCAAGACCTAGAGATTTTGACATGCCTTGTTTGCTGGATGTTCCATTGCTGCACGAAAGTGTGTGCTTTGGAGGAGATCTAGAAAGGAAAATGCATGTGGATATCTGAACCATCAGACATAGGTGGTGACATCTTATATGAGACACTCTCATGAGCAATCCAAAGTTGTTCTACAACTGTGCTGAACATGGAGAGAAAGAGAAAAGCAACCAAGAGGACTAGGTTTGGAAGTATACACAATGAATTTTGGCATACTCAGGTCACTTCCAATATAGAAGGTATTTAAGGTACCCTACAAATACTTCATCATCAAAATATCAATTCTGTGCAAGATCTGTCACACAAATCTCAACCCATCAGCAGGTGCTAGAAATTGGAATATTGTGGGTCAATGCTGTGAAGGGCACAAACATCTGCTATGTACTAGGCTAGGCTCGATCCAGATGCTGAAGTAGCTTTGAAGACAATGCATGGTAAATTTGCACTGCTATTAGAACACAGAAATTACAGAGGAAGAAAAAGGCAAAGGATAGGAGAGAGAACACACAGTGAATGTAAGTAGGGTTGGCCAATAATTGCACAAACTCCAGCTCTAGAATAAAATGCTGCTGTCCACCATCAGCCTCCTTCAACTTTGCAACCCCTCTACAGCACCTGAAGGAAGTATACTCAAAGACTTGTGGTAAAACAGACACAAGACAAATAATGATAATGACGATTCTGCCACAACTGAAAAAATCCTAAAATTTGCAAAATTCCAACTCCCTGTAAGCTTTCTGTTCTGAAGCTACAGCTCAGCTTCTTCCCCACACCATCTTAACATAGAGTGCGGAGTGCCTTCACTCTTCTGACACCAAAATCAGTAGGGTTTTGATCATGAGACAGGTCACAGGCACAGAATAGGCAATTCCTGTCTCAAATATTGTGTCAGCTCCAGGCAAACCAATACAAACATGTGATAAGATGATTGTTGATCTAACCTTGTGCGTGACAAGGTTATATTACACTCAAATCATTATCACTCTAGCATGAATACCGGCATGACTAGCTGCCACTACTCCCCACTGACTTGATCAGCCCCTAACAGTGGGTGTAGATACTGGATACTAGATACTTCCTGTGATCTGAAGAGCAAAACTATTCTAGACTTAAATTTGGACTTCTTTTCCCGTATTGAAAACTGCTGGAAAATGATGAAAAACTTTTAAGCAACACATAGGTATAGGGTTCCATTCTATTGGGATTATACATTCACACTCCTGAGTTGGTTGCAACAAACACATCGGCCATCACGAACAACA
>Ga0209208_10003442_pt1 | contig 22653 bp, 17 predicted proteins | sample S1TSphfallax_3_FD_187694 | JGI IMG/M metagenome (GOLD analysis project Ga0209208, IMG submission 187694) | Host-associated microbial communities from peat moss isolated from Minnesota, USA - S1T2_Fd - Sphagnum fallax MG (SPAdes) (version 2) | ecosystem: Host-associated > Plants > Peat moss >...
TACTTGGTCAGTATTTTATTTTTTTTCTGCTCTTTTTTTTTCCTGTTTGTTTTTTTTCCCTTGCTCAGTTTTTTTTTTTTTTCCTGGGAATAGTTTTTTTATCACTTTTTTCTTGGCCCATCCCTGACCCCAAGTTTCTTTTGGGAAGCTCCTACCTACCCCAACCCACCCACTGGCCTTTTTCCTCCCAACCCACCTACATCCCTCATCCTACTAACCCCCTCCCCACCCATTTCCTTTTGCGCTCACTTCCATCACCAAAGCTTTCAACCTGGAAAGAGCTTGAGTAGTTCAGAGCTTCAAGAGTGTGATATCCATAGCAGCTTCAAGGGCTCGGAGTTTCAGGAGTGCCCCAACAAGAGGAGCTTCAAGGTGGTGGTAGAAGTGGGAACTTGAAAGTAAGCTGACTTCTCCTCCTTTTTTCTTTTTCTTTGTTATGAAGAAGATGACGATGGCATTGTCATCCTCCTCTTCTATTGCTTTGTAGGCGCGAGAAAATGACGATGAGCACAGCTCATTGTTTTCTAGTATGTTGTTACAAAGAAGACAACAACAATGTTGTCATCGTTTTTTTTTTTCTTCTTTTTTGTTGCAAAGAAAACAAAAGACAACACCATCATCGTGTTGTCATTGTCTTCTTTTGTTGCTTTACAAACGTGCAAAACTAACAACAAGAAATGCAATTGTTTATCATCATAATGTTGTGGTATTGTTGCAAAGAAGAGATTGATGGTGCCATTGTTTTCTTTTTCTTTTTCTTGCAAAGAAGATGATGACAACACTATTGTCATCTTCTTTTGTTGCTTTGCAAATGCAAAAAAATGACGACAAGCAACTACATTGCTTGTTGTCATTGTGTTGTGGTCTTGTTGTGAAGAAGAAGACGATGGTAACATCATCGTCCTCTTTTGTTGCTTTGTAGGCGCAAGAAAATGATGATGAGTAGCTACATTGTCATTAAGTTGTGGAGATAATGTTTGTCATTCTTTTGTTTTCCACAACGACAAACAAGAATAATGTGGTCTTGCAAGAGCAAAAAAAGCCAAGTAACGATGACAAACAACAACATTACTCATCATCATCCTTTTTTTTTTGTAGTTGTGAAGGACAATGAACACAATTTGTTGTTTTTTCAAGTTCTAGAACATGCGTTAGATAACAACAACAAACAACATCATTCTAGTTATTTCTTATGTTAGAAAACATGTGTTCATCATGCTCATCATCTTTGTTCATTGTTTTTTAAAGGTGTTGCCTCTATGCATAACAACCACGAGCGACAACGATGAACATAGCAGTGTTCCTTGTCATCTTATTTTTTTCACTTGCTACTTATAGAGAGTGTCTACATCCTTAGTGGTCCTTTGCTTTGCATCTGCTGCATAGTTGGTGGTTATATTCTTCTTGTTTTATGTTTCAACTGATGGTAGTCCTTTTCTTATTTTTACCACAAATGAAAAAGTGGAAAATGAACTAAGAACTAAAACAATATTGTGTTTTTTGTGTTTTTGTTAAATGCAAACTTGAAAGAAAGCAAAAAGTGTTGGAATAGATCAACGAATTTCAACAGAAACTATACATGGCATGGGACGTGTCACGAATGAAAGATATTTGGAGGTTGGGGTGATCGGACAACAAATGAATGTTGAGAATGTGGTTCCAAGTGAAATTGTTGAGGAGGAGCAAATGGAAGTAGGTGAAGACGTTGGGGAAACATTTTAGGAAAATGTTGATCAAATTGAAATGGACTTGGAGAGAACTATTTTGATGATAAAGGACCAAGAAAATGTAGTTCCTACTATTCCATTATTGGAACAAAAGAATGCCAATGAGGATATTGAACCTCATGCGCATATTGATGGAGGTGACATAACCATTGAACTTCACTTATTATATTTATTACCCTACCCATCCTTTCAAGTGGAAAGGATGCGTGGGGGTTTTTTGGGTCAAATTTGTGATTATAATACCTTCCTTAATTATAATCCTTAAACATTTGCATGCCCCACCTTCCTTCTCCATGTGAGAAGGTGGGTGGGGCATTTGTTTTTGGTCTAAGTCTATAGGCAATACCCTTAGGTTTTGTAGGTGATATTCTTATTTTTAGGCTTTGCTTCATTTTATGCAAATTTCAATATTGGAGTTTAACAATACTCTCATTTTGTGTTTTTGTTATTTTATCTTTATGTGCAATACCCTCATGATGTATTATAATATTTTATCTATATATGCAATACCTTCATTGTTTAGGGGATAACCTTCATCTAAAATAATAAGTCTCACATTAGGTTTTTTATTTTATTTTATTTATTTCAAATGTGGTCGCCCCTCCCCGGTTACCATAGAAAATGTCCATTGGGCAAAGCATGGGCCCAAATTTGCTTGTAGGGTTGATGGGTGCGATGCATCCTATATACCCAAATACAACTTGGTACAACATTTATGAGTGCGCCACAATGTGATCATGGAATCAAACAAGCTTAAACACCCATCTACTTGGAAAGAGGGTTAGAGGCATCAAGATCATGCGGCCATGAATGTGTGGGTCTTGAACAACCTTTTGGCTCGATTCTAGCATAATGAGCAAAAGACAATTACTAAGGCTAGGAGGCATGCAAACTTAGAATGGGATAGGTTCCAAGTTGATTTGTAATACACACTTGAGGTTCCTAAACCCACATTTGTTAAACTAACCTTTAGCCACATTTTTTGGCTTATTAGCATGATAGCATGGGGTGTGGGGGCCATCCCCCTCAACATGTAGGCCAAGCTAGAGCACAATGAAGACCTTACACTTGTGATTCGAATGATTCAAACTAGGTATGCAAAGGCATTCAAAGGCATTTGGATGGAATATGACTGGAAGTTTGCATCGAATAATATGATCTAACATAAAGAAATTGGCCTCCTTACGCAATACCATGATTCATAAATGATTCATGGTCAGTAAGTTTTTAACAATGCCATGCTCAAGTTTATTTGAATTCCAAGTTTTAGGTTTCATATGCAATACTTATTATATTGTGTTGTTTGTTGTAGGGTTTGATGCATCACTAGGGAGGTGTTTGTGGTTGATGTTGTGGACACAACATTGGTTAATCGTGAAATATTTACAAGACAACACGCCCATGGTGTAGAGGTTGCATAAGTGCAATACAGTAAGGCCAATGGGATCCCATCCCCTCTGGTAATGAATATATTAGTTTATCCCACTTTTGATTAAGGTGTTGTTTGGCCTTTAGGATTCAATGTAGCAATTTATTTTTGAGTCAACCACATATTTACCATTATGACATGTTCCCCATTTTAGGTTAGGGTTGTTTTAGGCTTGGGCATTTTTGCACATTTTTGTAACACATGTCACCCATGTTTTTTTTATTTAAGACATTTTACTTTTATTTTACACCATCTTGTGTTAATAATTAAAAATAAATTCTTACATATTTTTATATTTATGCTTGATAAAACGATCAAAAAATAGTCTTGCATTCAAACCAATTTTTTTTATTTACCCCCAAAAATTAGAAGTTCGAACTCAAAAGAAATGTAATACCCTTAGGAAAGTATTATGTAAACACCATGGATTGAATTATTTTGGTCCAAGTTATTGGAGGGGTATTACTTGTGCATATAATTACTCAATGCACATGCAATACCCCTATTGGGGTATAATAGAATTCCTTTGGACTCCATAACATATTTTTTAAATCTTAGAAGGATATTGCATAACCTTAGCAAAACCTCTAGAAGGAATGCATACCCTCATGAGGATATTTTGTAAACACTATGGATAAATTATTTTGGTCCGGGCTATTAGAGGGGTATAACTTGTGCCCAAAAGTACTCAATGCATGTGCAATACCTTTATTAGGGTATATCAAAAATCTTTTGGGCTCCATCACATATCTATTGAAACTTGAAAGGGTATTGCATAGTCATACCAAAAGCTACAAGGAAAGTAATACTCTCTTTGGGGTAATCTACAAACACCATGAGCTCAATTGTTTTAGTTCAGGTTATTGGAAGGATATTACTCATGCTTAGAACTACTCAATTCACATGCACTACCCCTTTTCGGGTATCCCATAAAACCTTTGGGTTTTATAACATATCTTTTGGAATTTGGAAGGGTATTGCATAACTTTAGTAAAACTTAGAAGGAAAGCAATACCCACATCATTTTGCGATAATATCGTAAACCATGAAACAAAAGAATTTTTGTTAAAATACTTATTCCATGCTCATTATATCATGCCAAACATATTGATTCAAGTAAATGAGGGTATTGTAAAAAATTTCACATTGATGGTAGAATGTCACTTGAACAAACTTATGGAATTTAAATGTAATACATGTATCATCTTGGGATATTTGCATTCACCATGAAACTTGGAGGGGTATTGCATAGCCCTACCAAAACTTAAAAGGAATACAATACTTGCACCATATTGTGACAATATCCTAAACCATGATACAAATGAGGGTATTGTCAAATTGGTCACATTGATGGTAAAAAATAATGAAAATATCACAAAAATGAGGGTATTGAAATTAGACTCAACTTTGTTGAAGTAAACCTTAATGTGACAAATATTGCAATACCTTCATTTACATATACTAATAATTTTGCATTGGTCCATTAAATGATTATTACCATTTATGAATTTGAAAATGTCTTTCAACTATATATAATGTTTAATTAAAATTCATAACATAAAATAATCATTAAGATATTATCTGTATAAGAATGAAAAAATAATAATAAATCCATACATTAATTAATTAAGTATATCATTATTTTGATATATTGTAAAATAAAATTTACATAAAGGTAAGAAAATACATTGACTAAATGTACATTATATTAGATACTTATATTTCAAAATTAAATTAAAACCTTGATTCTTAAACCTTAAACCTATACCTTGATTGAAAGAAGTTAAGGTTCTTATTGAAGGATTTTTTTTAATGTTCAAAAAATAAATAAAACAACAAGGAGGATGATTTTGTTGATGCTAGGGTTGATGAGAGATGCCTATGGCTTGCTTGGTAATACTGATTACTGATACAATGCATTATTATGTTGGAAGAAATTCTAACTACACTTTGGAGGTAGCATAGGTCAACAATGTAAAAGGTTTTAACTCAATGAGGAAACAACATATGTAGTTGGCAAGTGAGCTTATGCAATACCGGATTCTATGATCATTAGAAAGCATTTGCAATGGACCATTGCCTAAAAAAGAGGGAACGTCTAGTGTTTACTCTTGTTAAAATGATTGCTTTGGTGTTCATATTTTTGATGAATTTAGTTTTGAAAATGCAATCCTTAGAGGTTTATCAAGCCAGAGACTGAGGCAATAACTTGACTATATTCAATTAAAGTAGGATGATGACATCACTAAATCAGGTGTATTTGAGAAACAAAAACCACCTAGAGCTAGGATTCATGAAAATGGAGCTCGGGCACATTCACCCAATGTCCAAAATGATCCTAGTACTAGTCTTTGATCATCACAAACAAGTATAATCACATGAGGTAACATACAAATCATAAGTATTAAGGGCATGATTTTTACTAGCCATTTGATTAGCTACTTGACACCCGAATCTTCTTTTGGAGAATCTACTCCATTTTTTATCAAACCATCGATTTGATGATCTGGGTGGTGAACATCTTAAGCTAGTTCCATTCACAATAGAATCAATATTATGTTCAACAAGAGTTGGAGGATTCAACATCATCATGCCTAATGTAGTAGTAACGTATATTAATGCCAATAATGGTAATGATGTCTAACTCTTCGGTGGATTCAATCTACACAAGGAATTCATGGTCAAGTCATGTTCAGTTTCTCAAGGTGTCGAAAACATTGCATAACAACTTAGCCTTCACAAAGTTTTTGAATCCACACAAACTTCGGCATGGCTTCCAAGACTTATGAACATTTTCATACCCAACTATTTTTTAGTCCAAATCATATCCGAAATGAGATTTGAAGGTTTTTCAGAGGCTTCCAAAAGCAAACCCTCCTATGTGAACAAACAACGATTCAAGCACTAATTCCTTGCAACCAGCTATCATATTTATAACATTATGGGGTTAGTTATATTGTTGTTGTTTATTTATGTTGTTGCAATGATAGTGGTGTGGTGGGACATGGAGAGCGTACCTCCTCCACCCTATGATTTATAGGAGTGTTCCCATGTTTTTCTAGAACACATTCTGATTTTCCATCGCAAAGAAAATTTAAGCTTGTTCAATGTGTAAGTGCCTATCTAAGAGCTTGCATATGGGTGCCTAGAAGGATTATTTAAAGTTGTTTATATTGTTGTCACCAAATTAAGCATTTGTTTACAACATTGTTGTTGCACTTCATCATCATCTAGTTTTTTAAAACTCCATTTAGAATATATTATTAGTTTGATGGGTAGAGAATCTCTAGCAAACTGGAAAGTAGTTAATTTCCTTCTTCATGTTTTCTTACTAGTTAAAATAAGCATGACAATTGTGTGTCTATTGTGCAATTAATGTGGGGGAGCTGGAGGTTACATCTAGTATAGATTATAAATCTTCATTGCTAGTACTTTGTTACAAAATTTCAAAGCCTCAAATTAGAAGTAACAACTTACATAATTGATATATTGGTTTCATGGTGCACTATTTTCACTTTTCACTTTGAAATTTTGCAATTGTACTTGAAGAATTTGATTCACAACTCATTTGGACTACAACCCATTAATTATGGCCATTGATGAGGTTATTACCTTGTTGTAAAATTTGCAAAGGATATGGTGTGATAATGTCTTGATTTGAGTCAATTGATTAGGCAAATGATTTTGAAAGGTTTTAAGACTTGCCTATCATTTCACTCTAAATGTTTAAATTTCTAGTTTTCATGAGGTCATAGCATATCAATAGGTACTCAAGGAAAGCCACAACAAAGAAAGTCAAAGAAATTTACAGAATTTGACCCAAATTTGGGTTTTCAAAAACTCTCTAATTTGGTATTGCACATTCAATGTTACACACACTAACCATGACATTGCCAATGCTTTCAATGGGTTGATGATTTTTAGAAAAATTCATGTAATGTAGCAACCACTGTTGATGTAGGGGATGCATGAAAATGGAGACAAAATTATGATTAGGAAATTATTTTGAGTTTAACTTTCTATAAGTTGATAATATCTTAGTTTATAATCATCATAAATGCAAGAATTCAAATAGTGGATCTTGGGTAAAATCATGCTGCATCTATTACACGATGATTACATACCATAGTCCAACTAACAAGATCAATTGCTACTTTTATAGCATTTGGAGCACAAATTTTAAACAACCACAATTCGAATAAATTTCAAGGTTCTAAAAGCCTCATTTGAAGAATGCACCTTTGAATAATACCCCACCTTTGCTTCACTTTCCTCTTCCATCAAATGTTTAATTAAAATTTCTACCAAGTCAAAGTAATTATGCAAATATTATATCTCTAGAAATGCAAAAATATATAATTTCACACATTGATAAACTTAATATATCATCATTTTAGTACATTGTAAACTAAATTTTACATAGAATTAATTTACAAGGAGTAAATTTACACAATATTAGTAACTTATATTTCAAACTTCAATTAAAATATTTCAATTTACATAGAAATAACATTCAACTACATGCATTAATAAAATATACAACGTTAATATCTTATCTTTTGGAATTTTTAAATTATCATTAAAATAAAATTTACAAAAAAAAATTTCATTATACATAACCATGGGTATATATATATATAAAAATCAATTTTTATCCTATTTAAAATGAGTATGAAGACATTTATATGTATTAAATTGAATCAACAAAATAATTCCATAATATCATTAATTATATATAATGTATTACTCGATATGTTATAAATAACAATATATTTAGACCAATTTAAACCAATATTATACATCATAAAAAATAAAATTTCAATCATACATAGGATTAATGTATGGGAGAGACCATTTTTATTATTATGTGAACCATTAAAAAAGTAGAAAATCATGTGCTTTAATAATTTTTTAAAAACATGCATTAAAATTTTATTAAATTAGAGACTTTATGTTTTTATTTTTTGAAATAAGTTTACAACTTTAAGAGGGAAAAAATATGTATGTACATCATTGAAAGAATGTTAAGCATGAATTTTTAATTTTTTGATTTTGAAAAACTCAAATTCTAACATTAAGTAATAAAATTTACATTAAACCTTAAACCCTTGTACCATCAATGTGATTGGTTTTGCATTACGTTCATTTTTATATATGTTAAATCATTTTTGTAAGGTGAATAAATAAATTTGAAACATGAATTTCATGATATATTGGTGGGTAATCAAGTATTTAAAAATATTCTTATGTTTCATGGTGAATGTAAATATCCCATGATGATGCAAGTATTGCATTTAAACTCCATAACTTTGTTCAAGTGACCTTCTACCATCAATGTGAAAAAAATCGCAATACCTTCATTTACTAGAATCAATATGTAGGGCATGATACATTGAACACGGACTAATTATTTTTAAAAATATCCTTTTGTTCCATGGTTTCGGATATTATCTCAATATGATGCAAGTATTGTTTTCCTTTTAAGTTTTGGTATGGTTATACAATACCTCTGCAAGTTTCAAAAGATATGTTATAGAGCCCAAATGATTTTTGGGATACCTTGAAAGGGGTAATGCTTGTGCATTGAATATTTTTATGCATAAGCAATACCCTTTTAACAGTTTAGACCAAAATAATTTAACCCATGTTGGTAAGGCTATGCATTACCCCTTCAAGTTTGAAAATATATGTTATGGAGCCCAATGTATTTATGGGAAAACCTATGAAGGGTATTGCAAATGTGTTTTGTAGTTTTGAACATGAGTAATACCCCTCCAATAGTGTAGACCCATGGTGTTTAATTACTGAATACCTCATGTGCATTGAGTGTTCCTTGCCATAAGCAATACCCCTTTGATAGTCTAAACCAAAATAATTTAGCCCATGGTGTTTAATTACTGAATACCTCATGTGCATTGAGTGTTCCTTGCCATGAGCAATACCCCTTTGATAGTCTAAACTGAAATAATTTAGCCCATGGTGTTTAATTACTGAATACCTCATGTGCATTGAGTGTTCCTTGCCATGAGCAATACCCCTTTGATAGTCTAAACCAAAATAATTTAGCCCATGGTGTTTATTGAATACCCCAAGTAGGGTATTATTGTTTATAAGTTTTGGTAGGACTATGTAATACCCTTCCATGTTTCAAATTATGGAGCCTAATGTATTTTTAGGGTGCTTTGCAAGGGGTAATGCATGTGCACTAAATAGTTTTGAGCATGAATAATACCCCTCTAAAAACATAGACCCTTGGTGTTCAATTGTAGAACACCCCAATGAGGGTATTGGTTTCCTTGTTGGTTTTGGTAAGGCTATGCAATATCACCTCACGCGTCAAAAGATATGTTATGGAACCCAATGTATTTTTGGGATACCATGAGAAGGGTAATGCATGTTCATTGAGGCTTTATGGCATGAACATTATCCCTCTAATAACCTAGACCAAAATAATTTAACCCATGGTGTTTACAGTGTAACACAATGAGGGTATTGCATTTTTTTAAAGTTTTGGGAGGGCTATGCAATATTCCTCCAAGTTTCAAAAGATATGTTGTGGAGCCCAATGTATTTCTAGGATACCATGTGAGGGGTAACGTAGGTGTATTGAGTAGTTTTGGGCATGAACAATACCCCTCCAAAAACATAAACCCTTGGTGTTTATTTACAAAATACCCTAATGAGGGTATTGGTTTCCTTGTAGGTTTTGGTAGGGCTATGAAATAACCCTCCATGTGTTAAAAGACATGTTATGGAGCTTAATGTATTTATGGGATACCTTGAAAGGGGTATTGCATGTTCATTGAATGTTTTTGGCATGATCAATACCCCTCTAATAACTTGGACCAAAATAATTCAGCCCATGATGTTTACAGTGTAGCCTAATGAGGGTATTGCATTCCTTCTACGTTTTGGTAGGGCTCTGCAATACCCTTTCAATTGTCAAAAGATATGATATGGAGCCCAAATTGTTTTAGGGATACCTAGAATGGGGTATTGCACGTTCATTGAATATTGTTTTATGAACCTAAGTACAATATGCATTAAATGCGTCTAAATTGAACTAGAGCTCCATATTTTTATTATTATCCACTTGGTTCACAATACCCCCCTGGAAAACACTATTTGAGTAGAACTTGCAATACCCTTATATACGGGGGTGTCAAATACTTTAATTGTCCCTTTATTTATTTGTTAAAGTGAACAAGAGCAAGGCTCCATGCAATACCTTCATTTTTTTTTTCCTCATCATTGTCGACCATTGGGAGTCTATTGGAGTGGCAACCATGTAGGTAGGTGTAGCCATGTAGGTGGGGTTTGGTAGGTTGGACAGTGGAAGGGCAGGTATGTGGGTGGGGATGAGAGTAGCACATTTTAAATTTATAGGTGAGTAGGTAGATGTGTAAGAGTCTACTTTTAATTTAAATATATAGGTGAGTAGGTGGGTGGGAAAAGTTTCAAAAGCAAAAAAAAAGAAGAAACCAGGTGGGGGTGGGGGCGGGGAGAAAATAAAGTTGCGAAAAAAAACTGAGATCAGGGCTCAGGAAGGGCAAACAAAAAGGTCAACTGAAAACTTCAGTAACTACCAGAGATTCCGACCACGGTGGGATTCGAACCCACGGCCTCCTGATCCGAAGTCAGGCGCGCTAATCCACTGCGCTACGCGGTCCTCTGCAGCCAAAGTCCGAATCCAGACTATTTAACTCTTTACATCACCCAGCAGAGAACACCCCTATCCCCAAGAGTCCTATAGAAGGTCTAGTCTTTGTGATCAGCTGTTAGGGTTCGAGGTGACTACACCCTAAACCCTAATAGCTTGTCACAACCCTAAAAGGGGCCAACCATTTAAGGTCTAGTTAGTCTTTTTTGATAGTGATAAGCTGTTCGAGGTTGGCCCCTTTTAAAAACTTTGATGTATTTAAGGGAAATATTTCATATTTAAAAAAAATATTATTAATAATTTTGCTACTATTGTAACTTCATACATGGGGTTGCAAAGGCTAACTTTTGCAAACTTTATAAAAAAAAGGATGCACCCAAACAACCCTATTCACATGTCTAGTTTGTTCATCTAGCTAAAAAAACATGGATTGCACAACCTAGCTTGTGCAATTCCTATTTCTTCCTTTTTAGTCAACCTACTTGAGAAAAATTGACATTGTTTTCATGGTGTTTGATATACATGTGATTGTCTGCTTTGTGAGTTGCATATTTGGTTTGGGTTTGTTTTGGAGGGAAAACAAAACAACCATCAACAACCTATTTGAAGACTAAGAAAATACTTGACATCCCATCCACATGGATAGACAAATCCATGTGCCCTTCATGTTTGGATGCTCATGAAGTTACTAATGTTGGGTGGTTATCTGAATTTTAAAATAATCAAGGGTTTTGGTTCTTTAAAAATTTTAGAATCAAAGAACCACTTGTTCCAATTTTTTGAGAAAAAAAAATCAGAATTAGAGTACCATTGGTTCGTATGATTTCAAAAACATCAAAGAACCAACAGTTCTCACGAAAGAACCAATGGTGAGGAAGGCAGTTTTTTGAATTTTTCCAAAAAATGATAACCAAATTTCTATATAAAAAATCAGCTTTTTGATTTTATTCACCTCTGATGGGTAAGTGGGTATATACCTAGGTTGATAACCAATGAGTTCTATAATAGATTCTAATAATCACACTACACTAGAAATTACTTTCATATCTACAACTCATTCCTCAACTCATGGTAACTTCTTGTATATATACACTTTTACAACCCACTCATTTGTAGCATTTTAAATTCACAAATAATGCATAGATTGTTTAAAAATTTGCAATAGTTTGTAGTCTTTTCACATACTCTTTCAATAAACATAAAATAGTGAAGTTATTCACAAGTAATATTTGATTGCTATTTTCAACTCTAAATCATCAGGTTAGTTATAATTTCATTCGCATCCTTATACACCAGTAGAACAAATAAACATTGAGAAGAAATAAATCAGCTTAAAACTTTGGTTAATATATGCTTATGCACAATACTTTAGTTCTTTAAAGATTAGCTTAGGTGCTGTCTAGTTGGACTCCCTAAAAGCCCTTCGTAATTTCTTCGTAACCCATGAAATTAAAGAAATAAAGACTTATTTTCACACAGTATATAGAAAACACTAGATTTTGGTAGCATTTCCTTTTGTGTAAAGGACCTCAATAGCCCTTTTTTGCTGGTTAATGGACCCTACTATATGGTAGAACTGGTCACTGGACAAAATTACCTTGTGAAATTCACCCTTTATCTATGGAATAAGTAGGGCTTGGCAAATTATGTGTACAAACCAAGTAAACAAACATGAATAAAAAATGGACCAATTAACAGGTAAAATGTGTTGAGTACATATATAGGGTGAGATTTTATTTTTTCAATTTTAAGATATTGAAAATTTACTTTTCCCAAGAAATTAACAAAATTAGTCGAATTTACTATAGAAAAAACATATTTTTCCATTTAGAAAAATGGTTGAAACAAAACCAAGTAAACAAAAAGAAATTCTAATGATGAAAAAATTTCAAGGAATTGGTATATGGGAGGTCTTGGATAATCTTTCATATGATCATCCTTAGACAATTGATTTTGCATAATCTTTCAAATGGTTGTCCTTAGAATTAAAAAAAATTCTAAAGATGATTTTAAAGACAATGCATACCTACTTGATTTCCAAGCTTAACTACCTCATTTCTTCCTAATAACTAAAACATTCCTTTTCCCCCACCAACATGGATATGAAAAGACAAATTAACATGAACTTTTTCCATGATATTTATATTAATTCAAATTAAATTTGACATTGACATAAATAGTGATGAATTATTGGATATGGAAACATAAGAAAAAAATTGTTGATTGTGATTGGTTGTGCATAGGAATGTCGAAGTTGATAATGGACAAATCACGTGTAAAATGAATTGAGTACACATATAAGGTGAAGGTTTTTTTGTTCAATTTTTTTCAATTTAAGTTTTGGTAAAAATTTCCAAAGAAATTAACTGAATTAGTTGAATTTCTATGTAAAATGAATTGAGTATAAATATAATGTGAGGTTTTTAAAAAAAAATTGTGATATTAATATTTTGGTAAATTTTTCCTAAGAAATTAGCAAAATTAGTCAAATTTACATGTAAAAGGAATTGAATATAGATATAGGGTGAAGGTTTGTTTTTAAATTTTGTGATTGAGAATTTCCAATATATTAACAAAATTATTCAAATTTACATGTAAAATAAGCTAAATACATATATATGGTGATGGGTTTTTTCTTTCTTTCAATTTTGTGCCATTGAAAATTTGGCAATTTTTTTCCAATAAATAGAAAAATTAGTCAAATTTACATTTAAAAACACACATTTTTCAAAAAAAAATTGATTGTCAAACAAATCCAAGTAAACAAGGTGTGTTTCATGTGATGGCTCTACTATGTTCATAGTTTTTATCAATGGGCATTGCATGAAAAAATGACACATTTGGGTAAGAATAAAATAAAATAATTTGTGTGATTGATGTTGATTTTTTTAAAAAAATAAAAATAATGTTCAAAATTTTAAAACCTTTGGAGAAATAGGTTATGTTTCCCTTTTCAATGCTCGAATAAAATGTACTTAATGCCATGCCACAACCAAAGAGATTATAAATGTTTTCCTCCTCTAGTTGAGAGCTCCTCCATACACATGAAGAATTGGGGAATTAATGATGATGGAACATGTTAAAAACCTAATAATGATTTGGTTAGCTTCCTATAAGTTGAAGAAGATCAAAGTTTGATCACACATCTATTCGTCACAAACTTATTGGCTTCATAGGTTTGTTCAAAATTCGCACCAAATCTATTTTTTCATGGGTTCTTATTTTTTGCTCATGGATGTTGTCCATTTAAGACATGTATGATACACATATAAATAGAATGAAATGTTTTCAAGTGGTTGAAAACATTTCATCCTATTTATATGTGTATCATATGTGTTTTAGATGCACAACATTTATGTTCAAAAAACATGAATTCATGAAAAAACAATTTTCCCACAATTTCCATTATCAAATCTTGGGATGGGAAGTTTGTAATGTATGATTCACCTTGACAACATAGGGTGATTTGAGAAAATAAATAAATATTATTCATTTTCATGGCATTAGTAGCCATCATTATAATTCATTAAGAGATTCCAAATTTTATGCAAGAGTTTATTGTTGGAAAATAAGCACTTTGAATTTGAAAAAAAAGTTAAATTGTTAAATTAAATTGATCTTCAAAAATAACATCAAAGTTATCACATTATTGCACTAGAATATCCCATGTATACACTTCCACAAAGCAATTGTGTTCACAAAATCTTATGTGGTCGGGTTGGGATGTCCAAATAGATTTAAATGATGTGGCGATTGACCACATGCATCAAAGGAATACATGATTATCCTAATGCAAGGGAAGATCATCAATTTTAGTTCATCTTGCAACAACATCCTCTACAAAACTTATGGATATATTGTACATTTTTTGACACAAAGGAAAATCGAAGGAACAAATTATGATGAAAGTTATATAGATTGGTTCATTTACATGGATTGCATAATTCAAACAAGTTCCCCGTGGATTCTACCCAACCATTTATTTTTGGAATCAAAATTTATTATCTCCCATCCTCCAAATACATTTGCAATTGAAGTTCAACATGTTCCAATACCTCATTTGGATTCTCCATGTATGTTTCAAATAATATTCCATTAATCAACCATCCTATGTGCTTTGGTTATTTTTTTTGGTTGACTCCACCAATAAATTTAACACATTGTCAAATTCTTGGGTTTTGATTCCCTTTGACACTTTGATGTTTTCACTCCTCATGAAAACATTAAAATTATTGCCTTTTATTGTGGGTAACAATTCAAAAGAAGTTTGAGACCTTGCATATTCATTATCATTTTCAAAAATTGTAGTAGTTGTTGCATATTGTAAAATAAATATGCAACTTGAATCTTTAATTTTCATGTGTGAGGTAATTGGTGCCATAGCTATTGGCTTGCCATTGTCAGTAGGAGGATTGTTATTACAAGAGCTATGTTCATTTCCTCTAGTGCCATGACCATTCCTCAATTCTTTTTTTGGCAATAAATCCACCATATTTGTTTCATTCACCATTAGGTCTTCAAGTTGGTCTTCTTGCAAACTTTTGTTTGTTGTCCTTTTCCATCTTCTACTTCTTCTACAATTGCTTCACCGTAAAACCAATCCTAAACCCCAAGGTGTGGCAAGTTTGCATTCATGTTGATAGGTTCACTTTATGTGTGTGATTTTAGAGTTGACCTTGCCATAAAATTGGTGGGAAGAATGTCATCCTCTTGAATTGGTGTCTATGTCATGGATATTTTTGGAGATATGACAAGGACATTCATGTCATTTGGCTTTCCATTAGTTAAGTCCAATGAAAACCAAGATAATGCCATAATTAATTATGTTTCTCTTCTTGAAATTGCTCATCACCAACATGACCATGCTTGAATGCAAGGACATTACATAATAAAGAACTAATTAACGAAGAGAAAAACACGAAATCACTTGTCTCACCAAGTTCATTTGCCACTATAATTCTATCTAGCAAATCATAATATTAAAACAAAACTAAATTGCAAGATTTCATGATCCAAAACTAATTATGAATCACAAACATTCATCCACTTTGTTTACAAGATATCTTGAGACTCCAAATCAATTGAATCAACATCAAGATAAGATGATATGACCAATTTCCATGAGACATCATTCTTCCCTCTCTATTTCAGATGAAGATATTTGAAGGTTTTTCCTTTATTTCTTGTCTTTTTGTTTTGTTTTTGGAGTTCTAAATTTGCCTTTTGGAAAGACATCATCCTTTGCAAAAATAGCATGACAACCATAGATTGTGAATATAAACTTCATTTCATTTTGGAATGTTGTTATGACAACAAGCATCAAGCTTTAAGTACATAGATGCCAACATATAAGGTAATTTCGATTCTCTTGCACCTTAATATGTTGCTCATAAAAAGGTATTATGTAATTTTAGTATTCATAAGGTTACCCATCTTATAAAGTGCCAATCCCAAAGTTGTTCAATTTTGTGTGATGAAGAACAATTTTGGTAGCACACTATATGATTGCACATCTTGGAATGGCTTAAATATTGCAAAAAATTCAAGAAAAACCCATAATTGGGTTACATACAAAAAAAAATTCAAATGTTACATTTAATGGATCACATGCCACACTCTTCGAAACATGAGAACCAATTTTGTTAAATATCATAACTTTAAGGTAGTACATTGAAAATAGTAGAAAGATTTGCAAATGACAATCCAATAGGATGAACACCTCAAAATCAATTTTTTTTGGGAATATAAGTTGCAAAGCACTCAAACTTCACCATCCATCCACATCCTAAAGCCCATCATAAACAAATTCCAAAAAATTGGAACTTGTGTTGCTTTTCAAAAATGATTTGTTCATTGTTGTCTTTCTTTTGCACATGCATATGGTGTATTCAACTTTTCAAGTGTTGTTAAATGGTCTTTGTATGAAGAGGTGGTGGTGGTGAATGGTTCAAAATGGCCGATTTGAATACATTGGCTAACGTGTTTTGTGTAAATTAAGCAACATAGTTGAGAGAGAAGGAGACATGCAAGTTAAGAGTGTTGTCTCTTGAGGGCAATGGATGGACTACATTGTATGCTAAAGACAAGTGTGAACAACTATGCCCTTGTTCTTGGAAGAGTCAAACAAAATGGAAACCAAAAAAGAATGGGGACAAGAATCGAATGAGGAAAGATATAAGATAGACATTTGCAAGGGATGGAATCATTAATTGTGGAGGTGGTTGGTAACATCTTCTTGCACATCAAATCTATTGAAAAGGTGGCGAGGCCTCCAAGGACATGTCAAAAATGGAAAGAAACAATACAATATCACTTGCACTCTTTGATGTACTATTAGAGGAAGGTTATGTACAAAAACTTTACAATTGTAGACTTGGAAGGGTTGCTCCCACAAACTATCTTGCAAATGTTTTGTCTACAAAAATTGTACCTTGGGACTAAAGAAGGATTTAAAATAGTAGTGTTGATTTCTTGGCTTTTGCATGCTCAAGATTCTCATAGTAAGTTGTCTTATGGATTGATAAAATAACGTCCTATCAAGTTCCAACCCGCTTACATGCTAAGGTATTAGAGACATGTAGAAATATGAAGCACTTCAAAATGTTGTAATTCTAGCACATTCAAATAATTTTAGTGACCATAATAATCAAAATTGGTTTAGGTGAAACATGTATAGGGTCCATTATTGGACATCACCATGACAATTTTCAATGTTGTCCACTTGACAATTATGAAAACATTTCATAATTACCTAACTAATTCACTATTTTCACCAACTCCATGTGAACTATAAAAAATTCCATATCTACTTAACTACTTTCACTCCTTTCACCAACCTAGCTACATGGATATGAAAAGGCAAATTAACATGTGCTTTTTAATAATTGAATTTTCATAATGTGGTTGGATTTAATTTAAGAAAATTATGAAAATAATTCAATTGAAGCCAATTTGAATTGAATTTGATTTAATTCAACCAATTTGTATTCAATCGAATTGAATTTGATTCAATTCAACCAAATTCAATTCATTGAAATTTCAATGAGAACATTCAACATGTTGAATTTAAAGGAGATTCACTTCAATTTAGAAACTTGAATTGAATTGAATTGAATTCAATATAAATTTCATTCAATTTAAATTCAATTAAAAAATTTGAATTCAAGTTGAATTCAGTTGAGTTGCATTCAATTCAAGTTGCATTATGTAAATTCATTCAATATGAAATCATTTAAATGTAACTTAATTTTTACAAAATCAATTCATGTATTTTCATCAATTCATTGTATTGTGCAATAGCATGAAGCCCAAGTTCCCAAGTGCATACTGATATGACATTTAAAATGAATAATGCATTTTCATTTAAATTATGAGTGCAAAATCTCACCTTACATTTGTCAAAGTTTGATTCATGAGATTGAAAAAAAGGACACCCTACTACTATATAGGGGCCAAATTGCTTGAAGCATTCATACTCTATAATGATTCTTGACACAAAATCCCTGCCTTGATAGGCAGGGCCAACAAAAAGGGAATATAATGGACCAAAATATGTAAAATGAGTTGGGTACAGATATAGGGTCATGGATGGGCACACATAAATTTTGTAGTTGTGAATGGGGGGAGGGCCAAGGAATGGCAGTTGCATTGCTTACAACCCAGATGATGTAGAAGAGATTCTTGGGAAAGTGTTAAAAATGGTGAGAAAGTCTTGCCAAAATTTGTATGCATGCTTTTGAACACATAATTCTACCTATTTCATGTATGAAACCTAAAGCAATTAAATTGCTATGAATTAAATTGCTTTGAATGGTTCACTGTAAAACAGAAAATTCAATGACACAATCAATTATAGTAAAATGATGTTGTATAGAAAAAGTCATTGATTTCAGTGCATCTTCTCAGTTGTGCATCTTTGACATGTACATTGTTGCAAAGATCTTTCCAATGCACCAAGACACACTCTGGTCTACTAAAGGGATGAGAGAAAGCCCATAAAGCCTTTGCCATTGATGAGTACCTATTTGGGTGGGTCTAAGGGAACTTGCTCTTGCTTCTTTTGACAGGCTGAAGACAAATATGTCAATCCAATAACTGTTTTCTTCCACACATGTTTCAAGGTAAAATTATGTATGCACCCACAGATCTCCATACCAATTTTCAGGTTTGTTAAAATTTCAGTAGGAGCTGCAAGTGCACATCCACTACCACTACTACTATCTCCAAGATGCTGTTGGGAGTTTTCCTGAGAGATTCAGCTTGAACCCTAATAATGTGAAGGATCCAAGCATGTTGCATGAATGAGTGTCCTCTCAAAAGGTGATGAGCTTGTTGTCTATGAAATGATCCAGGTGGCTGCTGTTGCAGCATACCTCATTGGTGGGTTTTTCTCAGCCAGTTATGTCATCAACTTCGTAGTGACAATCACGTTGCTCGGAATTGACTTCTGGATTGTAAAGAACGTGAGTGGCAGAATACTGGTGGGGCTCAGATGGTGGAATGAGATAAATGAGAAAGGTGGTAGCATCTGGAGGTTTGAGTCTCTTGATCAGCAGGTAAAACCATGACCTTGCGAACCATGTAAAACCATGACCTGCAAACCCATGTAAAATCAAGCAAAAACCCAACTTCAGCTCTGTAGGAGATATCACATGAACTGGGAAATCTTTGACTCTTGGGCTGTGAGGGAGGGGGTGCTTGCAGTCACTCCAGCAGTTAAACAAGAATGAAGCATGGCTTTTCTGGTGGTCCCTATATATAAATGTAAGGTTTGAGCACTGTTTCTACATCTATGATATAGCACAATCCACAACCCTGCAACTCATTGACAACCTGTGCTTGTCATACAATTTTTTGTTGAATTGCTTCATGAAGCAGAGACCAAAGGCTTTTCTAACAATTGGAAGATGATTGTAAGTGAGTGTAGTGGGAGAAAGAAATCTGGGAATCTGATTAGGGCTTTGCAGTTGGGTACTACAGGCTGGTGTATGGATTGCACTTGGTATTGTGGCACTCATCAAGTTCAATCTTGACTACATGTTGATTGTCATTGTTGCCCTTGTTCTCAATAGTGCAAACACAGCTGGTTATACCAAATGTCAGAAAGGTTACCGTATATTCTGCTAACTTTTCCTTCTCTCAGATGATGTCTGCACATTCTCTGCACTTCTCTGGAGAATGCTATGTATGTTTTGAAGGAGAAGAATGATTCAATAATGGTTCATGGGCTGCTGATCTTGGAATCTTAATTTTTTTATCAGTTTGTGGGGTGCCAATTGGCAGATGCTGAAAAGAAGGCCCAATTAGGCATCCAAGCAATCACCACAGGCATATTCCAGAGTGCATTCAGGGTGAGAAAGTCTTTGCCAAGAAGCATCTGTCTACAAACAAAAATTTTATTTGAAAAACTTTGTATATCTTTCTATACTGATTAGTAATTATGTATCTGCTGTGGTTTCAATGTACACCAGGCAGTTGCAAGCACAGTTTGAGAAAATATTGAGAGCTGCCATTTGTGGAATTATCTGCATAACTCTGAATTGCATTAAACTGGTCATCCATCCATTCCATATCAGTATTGTACTTGTTGAGACAGGCACACTAAATTATTGTGTTGGAATTGTTTGTCAATTCTGCAAATAGATGAATTTTAGGGTAAATTGTTGTTGGAATAGAATTGCTTGTTCTACAGCTCCTAGACAGCTCCATGGCTAGGGTCAGGGTTTTGTACATTGGCTCTGTAGCGCATACATATTGTGTGCAACTTATTCTCTTGACGTTAAATGTTTTTCTCTTTGTGTTAATGGACTGCTTCTCAAATCTTCTCTTGCCTCAGTTTTGCAACTATTCTTCATCTTGCTCTCAAGTTTCTCTTGTTGTACAAGAACTTTTGCAATGCTGTTATTAGTTTACATATTATAAGCCGACCTCTTTACATCCTGACAGAGCCAAATGCCTTGGCACATGTTTGGTCAAATCCTCATTTTATGCTGTAAAATTTGCAAGAACTTCATTCTAACTTTTTTGGGTTGATAAAGACAATTTCGGAACATCTTGAATTTGGCAAAACTAGTGACAAACGCATGAACAAAAAGAAGAAAAGATAAACCCTTGGGTGGAGGTAGATGGTTAGTGTGAACAACACTGTGTGAGTGAACAAACCATGGTGCATGAATGTTGATAGACATCAGGTGCAACAAGAGTGAAATTTTATCATTATAGTGGGTGGCCTTTAGAAACACCAATTCATGATTTCTTTGAAACCATGCTAGAATTGGAATTAGGATGTAGGAAATTTATTGGTTTTATACAACAAGAGAGACTACACTACTCTGCAGTGGAATTTGAAGAGCAAATCCCCTTTCAAACTGGAGTACCAATTTCAAAAAGCCTTCCTCAAACCCATTTGTTAACTAGTCCTCAAAGGTTAAGTCTTTGATTGTGAGACACTGCAAAACATGGAACCTATTTTTTGGATCTTGTGCTCTGTGCTTTTGCACTTATCTCAAGGCTAAGATAAACAGCCTAGAGAGGGGCATGAAAAGGCATCAACCATACCTTTACACCCCAACACTACAAAAAGAATGTGATTTCTCTCACCCAAAAACTTGTGATTTGTGACCCGTGTGAAGTAAACTTTGTGGTTTCATCCATTACAATATACAATATGTGATGTTTACTACAACATAATTACATTTAAATGGGAATTCCACATTAGGCAATGGCACATTACTTTTGCAACATGTACTATTAATTAATGTCAAGTTGTCATTCTAATGTAATACATGTCACAATAAACACTGCATATTCTATATTGTAATGGATGAAATCACAAAGTTTACCTCACAAATGTGTCATGAGTTGAGACTTTTTGTGTGAGAAAAACTGCATTCTCTTGTAGTGCAAGATAGAGATTTAGTCAAACATTCTTGGTTTGTAACTTCATGCCATACTCTAATAAGTTCACACAATCAGAATCAGAATTAAAGGGAGGCAATGATAGAAGAAGAACCAGCTTTGATGATATTCTAACATTGACATGTATATGTTGTGCAAAATTCATATGTCAGATTTATGAATTATGGTATCTGTATAGATGGGGATGTAATGGTATCTCATATGTACAGTGAAAATGTGTCTGCATTTGAATGTACAGTTTGCTCTATCTCTTTTGCAATTATCAAGAATATAGTTTATGTTGTGTAACAGTCTTTGCTTGTTCCGCTCTGTGCATTTGAAAGGCAATACAACCCATTTCACATCTCATGAGGGGAAGGTGCTTAGAAACATCTAGTGTGAAGATTGGTGTTCAACGGTTTCTAGGTAAAGATCATGACGTTGGAATTTTGTAATACAACATTTTGTTTAAAGCTCAACTGATGCACATATGTATCTTTTAAGGTGTGTCTATGTCCTCTAGGTGTGATTTTGCATGTGCCAGAATGTGCCTGAATTCAACAGACATTTTCTGCAACAGGGTTGGTGTGTGCCAAGTTGATGTCACTGCACCAAATAGTTGGCAGGATGGGGAAAATTATATGCTGAAGGCCAATCCACATGGATCAACCATCTTCCTTTTCTGACCATCATCACTACACATGCACGCAAACCACACGACACTGCCTCAGCCCCCTTATGTAGCCTTCATATGCAGTTTGTAAATTAGATTTGGTATGCAGTTTTTCCTGCATGGCATTTCACATTTCTCACTAAATTGCACTGTTGAAATAACAGTAAATTGGTGAAGATCACAAGAGGAATAAACAGCAGCAATGGACCCCATTCCACCTGTAGAGTGATGTCACAGCTCAACCAGCTCTCATGCAGGGCAACCCTAA
>Ga0209208_10003443_pt1 | contig 22648 bp, 21 predicted proteins | sample S1TSphfallax_3_FD_187694 | JGI IMG/M metagenome (GOLD analysis project Ga0209208, IMG submission 187694) | Host-associated microbial communities from peat moss isolated from Minnesota, USA - S1T2_Fd - Sphagnum fallax MG (SPAdes) (version 2) | ecosystem: Host-associated > Plants > Peat moss >...
TTTTATAAAATGTATCAAATAAGTAAAAGTAAATAGGCTTCAAAATTTTGTAAATTGGGTAAAGGTACATGTATAAAGGCTTTGCAAAATTATCAATCCTGATAAGGGTAAAAGTAGGGGTAAAAAACATTTACATAAGTCTAGCACATTTTGAAGTGGAGAAAGAAAATAGTACAAATTAAAAGAGTTCAAAAAGCATATCGTAAGAATTTTTTCTAAGGTAATTAATGTAAAGATATATCTCAATTGTATACATTTGGAAACCAACTTCCTACCAAGTTATTTAAGTTATTTTTACCAAGTTAAAATTATTTAAGATATTTGTGTTACATGCACATATTTTTAGGACTATGAGATATGTTAGGTAAATTTATTTAAATATCTATAGTTAAGTTTAGTGTGAAATATCTTGATGCATGAGATGATGACTTTGTCCATGTGCCTTCTAGGGTAGGTAACATTTGCATGGGGAGTTCACTTCCTATTTAGATTAAGTATGAACTTGGGGATGAATCGTAGGTTTGTAACAACATCTCTTCAAGTTGGGTAGAAAGCTTGTAATAAAATTCAATGTTTTTATCATCTTTATTTTTTCATTGATTCATTGTCAATTTCCAACATATACTAGCAAGGTATAATAAATAGATTCAAAATAGTTCTAGTTCTAGTTCTCCTTTGTCAAATACTTTTCTATTTTCAAGTATTGCTTGAAATTAGAATTTGGCTTGCAATTGGCATACAAATCATCATGTCAATTCTTCATCACAATAATATTCCAATCTATGTTTTCCACTTGCAAGTGGCTTTAAAGCTTTTAACACCCAAGCAAGACTAAAAACTTGTTAAGTTTCTATTTGTGAACTTAAGATTACAAAAATTTATTTTGTAAGGAAACCCACATTTGAAAATTGGCCTTCATACATGTGCCACCAATCTAATGGATTTGTACATGTAGAAATGAAAAAATAGAGAATCTCATGAATAGAGATAATTTTCTAGTAACTAATGTTTGAGAAGATTCCTCAATTGAAGCCCCCCCACACCAAACATATTTTCTTCAAGTTCTAATCTCACAACATCAACTTTTACTACAACAGATGAAGTGGTGGTAAGGTTTAATTGATCAAAACATGCCATGAAAAAAGGAATGACAACCTTGACATCATATTTAGATACTAGTCAAATTACATCCCACTTCCCACCAAATATTCCATAATGTGTGAAACCTTGAAACATGGATCCAACATGATAATCATCATGTTGTGAGCATGTTGTGCATCAAAAGACTTCAAAAACTCCATTAAAGGTTTGATTATCCTTATTACCTCTAGCCACATATTGTTGTGTAGAAAAAAAATCTCAAGATTAAAAGGGTCAAAGATTTCAAACTTGTTAGAACTTGTTGTAGCATAGCTTCCATGTCCATGGGTAATAATTTTTGTCAAAGCATCTAGTAACAACTAATGGCTTTACAATAATTCATCACACATGCCAAAACAATAGGATTCAAAATAGATGTGATTACTTCATCAATAGCCCACACTTGGGCTTTAGGTACTCTTTGTTGTAAAACAATAGATTTCTTTTGCCATAACAAAGAATTATGGCATTTTTAAACTCAAAGGTTTCTTCAAACATAATGACCTTGTTGACAAATTCAATATTTAGGGTGTTTGCATGTTACAATGGATCAAAATGCAATCAAAATTGGATGTATAAAAATTATTAAAAGTATCACAACTTTAAATTCATTTATTTTGATTTTTTTAAAAATTACATTTAGTTGACTTAGGCCATAAAAACAAAATAAATCAATGTAATCTTGAATATCAAATTGCTTTTTGTTTATTTCTTTGAGTAAATGTGCACCAATTTCATTATAAAACTTGTTTAAAACACTTTATTTGGCAGTATTATACCAATTTTTTACTAATTAATAATTCTACTTCAATTTCATGGATAAATAAAACAAACATCTAAGGCATTTATATCTTTAATGGAAGAACATTTTACATTTTAAGAACATCATAATCAACATCATTATTATAACATAAAGTATCGCTAAAAATTTATATTTAATTGAAATTTGAACTTCATGGTTTTAAATCAATTGGAAAGAACTTGGATAGATTTTTTTTTTGGTACGTATATACATTGATTTGCAAATTTTTATTAACAAATTCCAATTAAGAGAAGCCTTTTTTAGTCCTTTCACAATAATGATTTTGTGATAGGTGATTTTGTGCACTTTACAAATGTATTCCAAAAAACTATAACATCATTATTATTTGCACCAATTTCAATGTAACATAATGATAGATTGAGTTGTGAGCCACCTTTAATTGCACATTTTGATTACTAGTAAACATTTTCCAATTATGCCCCCAAAATTTTCAAATTTGGTTTACGTACCCAAAACTTCGAACTTGTGACAATTTTTTTGGGTCCATCGTACCATGCAAACACCTTTCACAAGAGTGGTTAATTTTTTATGTCACATCTCACTTTCAAAATGAACATGCTCCCATTCTTGCCTCCCTTTCCCAAACTTTTTGGTCTAGGTAATGGCTTTATATGAACTAATTTGAATTTCTTTCACATTCACATTCCTTAACCTAGTAAAGGTTTTGTTGTCATTTGTAGCATATTGATAAGCTTTAGACATCACATGTGCCCCCACAAACCCTAAAAGCTTTCAAGGGTTCATAATCAATGATGGAATGCAAAGTTGCTGCCATTACTATCAAATTAATGCCCTCATTTTCTATGAGTGCAGTTACCCAATGTAACAAATCAAATAAAATTTTCTAACAAAAATTGAAGTTGTATCACCATGGACTACCCAATTGTCTCATTCATTTTAAACAACCCCATAGTAATATGCTTGGGCACCTAGATGTCAGTCAAAAAGTTAATAACTAGAGCAAAAGTATCCACATTGTTAGGAGGCATCCATAAATTAAAACTAACAGACATTATGGTTATGAATGCAAGATTGGGCAAAACATGTTAACCCATGGTTTTTTAAACTATGGTAGCAACATTTTCTTCCACTAGATAAGACCAAAAAGGAAATTGAACACAAGCACTAGAAAAAATCTTGTCCTTTGCAACAAAGAATTCAATGACTATAGTAATAGGTTATTACTTCAAATCCTACGTGTAAAAAGTTGTAATCATATATTAATGGTGCATTAGTAAACGATGATGTGGTAATAGGAAGGATGATATCATTTTTTCATTACAAGTTTTCATCCATATGACAAGCACAATTGATGACAAAATGATGTGAATGTCCAAAATATCATATGAAAATGTGATTACGATAAAATCATTTCAAATATAACTATACAAATGACATGGACAAATGATGTGTCATTACATACATAATGTGATCATAAAATTACTTTACAATGATTTAAAAATGACTATTAGTATAAGTTCACACATAAGGAATTACGACATGCAAGGAATTGATTTTAATTAATATTATACACATAAATAGTATAAAAATTTTAATCATGTTTTTTAAAATATACTTCATATATGATGCATTTAAAAATATTTTATATGATTAAACTAATTATTACAATTGAAATAATTTTTAGATTGTAATTTAAAAATAAAATAAAAATATAAGATGTGGTAAATATATAATTTATTTTTACATTTATTTTTATCATCAATTGAAGTAAAATTTTATATACTATATGTATATAAATAAATATTACACAATTATATTATAATATATGTGTAAAATTGAATAAAAATTATAATTTTAGAGAATTATTCAATATTAATTTTTATTTGAAATTATATTAAAATTTTGATAAATTAATTAAATATCATAAATGCCATAAAAGTTAAATATATAAACTTATATATTATAATTGATTTATGATCCATTTATAATATTTTTAATGGATAGATTTTATGAACTCATATGTTTAAATTAAAAGTTATTAATAAAATTATGACGTATTGGAAGAAAATTTGTATAATATAAATTCATAAATCAAATGAAGGTTTAATATATGAAAGATAGATTTTCTTTATTCTTGTATTACTCACAATGGTTTTTTCATTTACAAATCATGTGTTTGAATTTGTTTTTCCCGAAGAATGGTCATTAAAAAATTATTCAAGAACAAATTTCAAATATTTTCTTTTGAAATGAATTCACATTTTTCCATATATATAATAGTTTGTGTACATTATTGAAGGAAATTTATGAATATTTTTTAAATTTTATCATTTGGAAAATTCATCAATAAGATATGAATCATCAAATTTGAAGTTTTATGTAATGTTTAAATGAAATCTGGTATAAATAAAATAAATACTAAATTGTTTATACAACAAGTGGAATGGTTTAATGGTAAAGGAATCTAAGTCCATCTTTGGGGTCCAAGGATCAAACTTTACAATTGACATTGTTGCAATCAATGATGAAATATTGATTGAATATTGCATACTTAATTAGACTACCTAGGTTAGGTGATGACACGTGTCAATAATTGAAAGGATGAAAAAAATGGAATTGAAAATAAAAATATATCTTATTATTTACATTACAATAATATCTATTATAATAATTTGTAATAATCAAAAACAATTACACTTGATGATTAAACCATGATTAATGATTTCACATATGTCTTTTATGACTAATGAATGAAATGTGCCACATCATTGACATATCATTGTGCCACATCATATCTTAAACGACCATTGTTTTCAACAATTTGTCTATAATGACTTTAGGGCTATTTGTCACTTTTGTCCTATATGACTTGAATACTAGTCATAAACTTAGTATATATTTGAAGATTTCTTTTAGTGAAGAGAATTGGGGTAAAATTCATTTCTGAAGCCAAACATTCTCACAAGTGCACAAAGGCCTATAACTATTGCAAATATGAAACACTAAATTGTCCAAAAACTATTGTTATTGTTCATCAATTTTTGTATAAGGGTTTGTGGTACCAAAAAATGTAATAATTGCATAGCTAAATGGACCTTGTCATTTTCTTCCCTAATTATTGAGCATGATTAATTAGTTCTACCACCTTTTCATTGAATTGATGTTTCCTTTAAATAATTTTTTTTAGATTTGTAGTTTGTAAATGAATATTCATGGGAATTATACCATTCACTTTGTTATATTTAATTACACCTTTGTGGAAAAGTAGATTTTTATGCCAAAACATTGTTAAATGCAGGGCTGGTAATATTGGGTTTTATTCAATTGGGTTTTATTCGGTTTTTTAAATAAAACCCGAGTCCTAGGATAGAGTCATAATCGGGTTTTAATCAATTTATTTATTACGGTTATATTAATAACTAGGGTTTGACATTCAATTTTGCCTTTGCCGCAATGGCCCGGGGCTTGACCAACTCTGAAATAAAACCAAGTTTTATAAAACAAAAATCTAGTTTTATTCATTAAAACCAAAAACCCGATTTTCTAATGGAAAAAAATCGAGTTTTTTCTAGCCCTGGTTAAAAGTTTGTTTAGATTTACAAATTATGCGTTACAAAATCTAATTTCACCAAATCCATTAATAAGTCATGATTGACAAAAAAAAATCCCCAAGATATAACATAAGATTATTAGGTTTCCAAATTGTAACTTGCGTTTCTATAGGTGCAAGTTGCGAAACATCAACATCTAAAATGTTAAGAGTTTGCACATGCAGATTCTCAACATGTAATACTTATGAGGACCACATCTAAATAGGGGTAATAGATGGAATATTTTCATCAATTGCATCCACATTCTTCTCAAAATAATAGTCCTTTTTAACCATGGAAATTTAAACATAAAAAACGAAAACATGTTAAGGTACAGCAAAACATAAACACCTTAAACCCATAATCAAAATAATAAAGATTGGAACTTATGAGTTTACCTTTGTTGTAGTGTTGTAAAAGATTCTTGATTCACTAAGCAACCACTAGAAGGAATTTTGTCCTTTACAACCAAGAAATCAATGACTAGATGTTTTAAATGACTACATAATTGATTATAGTCATATGATGTTATTTCAAATGTTATGTGGAAAAAATTGTTGTCATATATTAATGATGCATTTGACTAATAGATGAGGATGTGATAATAGGAAAAACAACATTGTTTTTTCATTGTAAGTTTTCATCCATATGACATCCATGATTAATGACAAAATGACGTGTATGTCAAAAATATGATTTAAAAATGCGACTAGAATAAAATCATTTCAAATATGACTAAAGAATAACCGTGTGAATGACATGAACAAAATGATGTGTCATTGCATTGACAATGTGGTCATACAACAATTTTATAATGATTAAAAAATGACTATTAATAATTTAATTTGAATACAAATGGACATAATAAACTACAACATGTAAAGAACTAATTTTGATTATTTTTATACATATATGAAATATAAAAATACATATTACATTTTAAATATATATATTTGATATATGATCCATTTAAAATATTCATTGTGAATACATTAGATATTATACATTGAAATAATGTAAGTAAATTAGGTGGTCTACTTAGCCACTTAAATTATGTTTTAAACCAAACTTAAGTGTGACATGTGTCAATAATTAGTAGGATAAAAATTAATGAAATTAAAATTAATTGAAATAAAAATATATTTTATTATTTATATTATATAATAAACCTATAATAATAAATATTATAAATTTAAAAAATAATGTTGCTCAAGTTTTAGGGTCCAATTTGTAGTTTAAAAAATTAAATAATGATTAAGCTATCATTAATGACTTCACATGTCCTTTATAAGTAGAATGTTAGTTATAAACTTAGTCATATATTTGAAAATTTCTATTAGTGAACAAAACATGTTGATTCATCTAATGCCAAGAACAAATGAAACCAAGAACTATAAGTTACAAGTTGTAACTTCTACCAATTTTTGAAACAACAAATGAAACATAACATTAAGAATTATAAGTTGTAAGCTACAACTTCTAACAATTCACCAAACAATAAACAAAACACAAAACCAAGAACTATGGGTTGCAAATGTGACTTTCAATAATCTGTTGAACAACAAATGAAAGAAACCCACAAGGGGAAGAGCCAAAAGATACAAGCCCAAAAGTTTTCGAACAACAAATGAAAACATGATACAAGTATTTTGTAACTTGATTTGTAACTCTATTTTAGTTGTAATTTTGAGTTATAGTGATCATTTGCAACTTAACATATTTATATAGTTTGAGTGTTATGAAATGAGTTATAAGAGTTACAATAACACAATTCATCGTATATGAAACTATATACATATGTAATTTGGGTAAAATCACACTATGCCCCCCAAAAATTGTAGTCATAAATACTGCATTTTTGCATTTGGTTTTTTAATGTAAGTATAGACATCATATTTTGGATTATTTTTGTTTGTTTGAAGATATTGGATTAGATGTAAACTTAAGACAATCATTTAAAAAAGAAAACTCCAACAAACATTGGTGAACTTCAACATATGAAGTATATTTGTAATGAGATAATACTTGTCACAAAGTACGAAAAATTGCATACATATTTCAAAACTAAGGTTGTGGGTGGAATTTTTTGGTGGAATTTTTTGTGGTCACTATTATGGATATACATCAATTACATTTAAGGCCATTTGGAACTTTAAAAAATTTGTTTGAAAATTCATTAAAAATATGTGTTTTTTTTCATTTTTCTCAGCCATAAAAGAAAAATATTTTATGTATTTAAAGAACAAATCAATACCAAATAAAAAATAATGAAATTTTATAGTTGGGCATTGCATTATTTTTTCAAATTTCTTTTGTTTAGTAATGCCTTATGAACCACACTGGATCGAAAGTGATTTTGATTTTAAATGAAATTTGGTTTCCAAAATGTTGTTGTTCACATTTTAAGGCTTTTTCCTTATGTATAGGATTGTCAAAATGATGCCATCAACATTTAAACTTATTTTGTAATATGATATTTGTTATACATCACTTTTTTTGGTGAAAATTGGTTCATTCGTAATGTGCTTTCACCCATTTGTGCAATTATGCTACAATTAAATCATTGCAACTATTATACCATTATGTTGTAATTATTATGTAACTACATAATTAACAATGTGTTAATTATGTGGCAATGATGTGTTAGCAAATCATTAATGGACATGTGGCAAATTCTAAATTAATTTTGATATTCAATATTTTTATGAATTTAATTTAGATCATTCAACTTAGAGTCAATAAGATGTTGACACGTGATGCTTAAGTCAATAGGTAGGTAGGTTTAGACTAAGTAGGTAGGTCATTTGGGATAATCCTGTTTTATTTGGGTTTAGTTTTTAAGGCCAAACCTTTTTGTGTTGGTTTATTTCAGATTTCAGTTATTTTTTATTCCTAGTGCATTTACTTATTTAAAAAATTTGAAACGTAGGAAAAAAAATGAGATAAAAAAATTAGTTGCATTCTAATTAATTCACTTATAATTATTATAAGATAGGTTAGTTCACAAATAAGCACTTAAGTTGTCAGAGAATTTTAAATCTTAATACATTGTTTCTTTGTTTTTGAAGTGCAAAAGGTTTTTTGAACCTTCATTTGGCACACCCACATTCATTTAAATTGCTGAAGAAAGACACAAAATGAGGAATATATGATTGTCAAAAGTAAGTGGCATCAATGTTTGGTCATTGACTTAATTTAAGATTCAATACATTCATTTTTTTCATTGCTCTTTTATATATTTTTATATTTTTAGAGCTCAAATAATCATTGTGGATTTTAACTTGGTGCACCCATAACACTTAAGATTGCTCAAAATGGACCAAGGAAAATATGAGGTTTTAAAAAAAACATTGTGATTTTGACATGTTTTGTGCTTTTTTTATGTTGTTTTTTTGTGTTTAAAGTTGAAATGTATAATGGAAAGCTTACCTTGGCTTTCATGATTTTTTACATCATATAAAATAAATAAGAAATAATAAAAATCCAAAATTATTTAGTCACCAACTAACAATAGGCAACGAATGGTTTTACATAGTCTATTTATTAGGTATACTAATTATTGTAGTTCATAATAATCAATAAGTAATAACACTAACTATGAATTTGGAATCTAGATATTAATGTATAATAATCATTTAAATCATACCTTAAGTTAACTATTAATTAATAACTTTTAATTATGCCAGGCTAGCTTATGGTAGGCCTAGCTTATAATAATAATAATAACAACAACAACAACAATAATAATTAGTAATATCAAGTATTAATATTTATACTAATCATTAATAGTAATTTTATTATTATGATGTGAAATTTTATTTTTTAATTCTCCATATTTCCATGAATAGTAGTTGCAATGTAATTACATATTAATTGTTTCAAAGCTCTAGTTGCAAGATAATGAGATTTTTGTGAACACAATTTCACATAATCACAAATTTCACAAGCGCCAACTTTTGCTAATTCGTTGAGCAACAAATGAAACATGAAACCAAAAACTGTAAACTACAAGTTACAACAACCTCTACAAATTCATTGATATTGTGTTTAGATTCATTATAGAGTATAGTAGCTTAATGGATTTTGGCCCCCTAGGTAATAATAATAGGTCTATTTTTATTATATGAGGATTTTTGAAAGATGATATTTTTGGCTTACGTTGAAACTTGAGATTAGTTACACCGTTATAATATCTCTTGAAGGATTTTGGTTTCTTTTAGAGGATTTTTTTTTTTAAATTATATTTTTGCATGGTGAAATATTTGAGTTTCCATAATTTGTCTTTTGCCTTAAAATGCTTTTTAATGTAAATTGGCAAGGCCACGGTCTGACACACCCCTTGTTTCCAGGTCTCTCTAAGCGCTACAAATCCTCGCATGTTAATATCAGGTTTTTTTTTTTTCTTTTCCCAATTTCGTCAAGGGGGACTGGCAAAATCATTAACAAGAGGAATGAGCCAAATTTGGCTAGAGATCAAGCCAGCAAAGTAGAATTAAAAAGTATAACCACTTTGTTCTGGCAACCTCCAAGAACTCATTGTCTAAATATGGCGACTTCTGACATTTTTCCCTCAAAATAATAAAGAGCCAAAATGGTCTTCATGAAAGAACCGGCGGTTATAAAGGCAAAGTTCGGATTTTTTTCAACCTTTTTGAGACTAGTGGTTATACATATATTATAAATGGATTCTTTGATTTTTTCTTGAGAACTCTTATGAACCAATGTTGGCTGCTTATTGCTTTTTTATATAACAAACAGCTGGGTAGGTATTTTTCTGAGTTTTTTTGGGTAGTCACACAGGTTATCAATATCAACATCAAGTTTTCTGAATGCCAGGTAAATTATCCTAAAATTTCAGGTAAGAAACATTAGTTATGCATAAGGGTAGGTTATCAAGTAAGGAGTTAATAACCTAAGGATATAAACTGATTATAGGGTTTTTTTTTATATTCTGTATTAGCATTTAAAGATTGATAACCTACTTAGTGATGATCAGGTCATCCGGGTAGGTTCTTAAAATTTGAAAATTCAATACCAGGTAGTTATCAGCTTAATCAGTTATCTGAAAAACCAAGAACCAGCTAGTAAGTTATTAATAACCGACTTGAGAACCAAGTCAAAACTCAATACAAAGCCAACTGGTATGAACCCTAAGAACCAGAACTTAGGCCAGTTCTATAGCAATTAAAATAAATAAATAAATTTACAATTTGGCATTATATCAAATAAAATGAAGCTCTTGTGCTCGAGATCTTCATTCTGATTTTTGGTATGCTAAACATGTCATAATTTCAAAATTTTCAGCAATTTCAAAATGTAATTAATTAGTGCCTAACAATTGTGGCTGTCAATTTTTTTTTTTAAATAAATATTTTGACAAAATCTGCTGATTATTGGCAGAAGTGTTTTTCCATTGTGCCAAAATGTGAAAAAAGTTATTCTTTGTATTTTCTGAAAAGAATCTCCAAATTTGGGGAGGGAGAAAAAAAGAAATTTGTTTGCTACATTTGGACTCTGAATTTAGTTTGGTAGCATTTTTTTAACCCACTTTTTTTTACTATTTAAACAGGTTTTTAAAATTCTGTCACCCTTTAATGCTAGATCCATCTTGGGATGCTAACTTTGTTTTTTGGGCAATATGGTTTTATAGCCAAAATGCTATTGATCCATTTGAAGGTTTAGCCAACGTTTGGGTACAAGCTAAAAATGAAAGTAGATTTTTTAAAATATCCTTTAACATTTTTGGCTATTTACTTGAACCATGTATAGTAATATGGCAATACTTCTTAAAATTTGGTCAAAATATGGCTATTGAAAATCTCACGAAGCTCATGAGTTTAGCACTTTAAAAAAACATTTATATATAACATTTTGCTGAATATAGCCCGAAAAGAAATGCCTGCTTATATATCTATACTCAAGGTTTTGTTCCTCTCCGCCTTGAGGTGTCCGCGGGGTATCGACTGCTGCGTGAACGGACTGTGTGCTTGCGATTTGCGCGAGGTGAGGCGGATCTCAGTCTCGCGTGCAGGGAAAAAGGATCGGTGAAATTGAAGATGAAGACGAGAAACGGAATTGAAATAGAGAGAGAAACTGATACGCATGGGCGGGTCGGATGATCGAAGATACCGAGACGGGAGCGAGGGAGGGACGGCGGAGGGGTAGAGTGGAGAAAGAACAATAGCGGGCCCAAAATGCACTTTAAATAGGCTGTAGGCACATTTGCATCGCATAACAATGGCCGATTGCTTTTGCTGTTTTCACTCTCCTCGCTGCTGCTGCTGCTGCATGCACAATAGAGGAAAAGTACGTGTCTGATGAGTGTTTTGGTATAGCGATGCGACGAGACAGAATCGTTGCAATTTGAATAGTTAAGGTTCTGGTTGGAATGGCGGCTGTCAGCAACAATGCTAACGGCCTTCACAGCTTGCAAGATCTCAACAACGAGACTGCAGTGGATTTGGTAAGACCTTTTTTCTCTGCGTTCTTTTGTTGTTGTTATTTGCTGCAATGAAGAAACAAGAGGGGACGCCAAAGGCACGTTAGATAGCCTGTAAGGCATGTAATTGCATCGCGTACAATGGCCGATCTTGCTGTTGCTGTTTTACTCTCGCTGCTGCTGCATGCGTAATAGAGTAACAGTGAGTGCGTGATGAGTGTGTGCTGTGTAGCGACGAGACAGAGGAGTTGCAATTGGAATTACGGCTCTGGCTGGAATGGCGATTGTCAATAACCATGCTAACGGCCTTCACAACTTACAAGATCTCAACAACGAGACTGTGGATTTGGTACGATCTTTTTTTCTGCATTCTTTTATGTATGTTTTCTGCTGCAATGTAATAGTGAATGATTTGGAGACTTTGCTTAAAGCTCTATATCCCCGTTTGCAACTTCTTTGCCGTTACCGGAGCTTTTCGCGTTCACGTCCTGTTCCGGTGTGACGGAATCGACGATGAGTGGAGCAAACGGCGTATGCTCGCTTATCTCTCACGTATCATGTCATTCAGTTTTTTGTGAAGCTCAGTCGTCGTGACCGTAAGAAATGTCGGGGAAATCAGTAGAAACATGAGAAGACAAGAAAGAAACGAAGGGACAGTCGAAGAAACGCTGGCTGCCCTGAGCTCAAAGATCCAACACAACATAATTGCAAATAGAAAGAGAGTCCATGCCCGAGGAAGCGATGAGAGAAGGGAGAGGGGATTCAAGTGTCCATGTCGTGCGGTGTTGTATCAACCTTCGCTTGTGAATGGGAGCAGGAAAACGTTGCAATCGAGGAGGTGTTTGCACAGCTGAGATGCACGAAGGAGGGTCTCACAACAGATGAGGGAAACAACCGGCTTGCCATCTTTGGCTCTAACAAGCTTGAGGAGAAAACGGTACCTGGTCTACAACCATTCCTTTATCCTTTTTCTTTTTTTAGAGACATGAACATTCAGCTGGCCAGAATCATCATCCAGAAACTCCGGAGATACAATATTTTTTCCTTGTAATTTCACCACGTTGTGAATAAGTTTTCATAAGAGATATGTTGACTAGCTCACAGACTACTGCAGGTTTCAGGTGTTTTAAGAAGCCTAGCAATTGCAACTATGTTCTTATGTTTGAAAGAATTCCAGAAAAAGCTTCCAAGAACGCTTTGTTCATGACCCATCTGTATTCCAAAATTTTGGAATCAGAATTACTTCACAGTCCCATTTATGGTAACTGTTTCATGTTGATGCTGCACATGGGCTATGATGGTATTGGTAGAGGCACACATCTTGATTGCTTTCTCCGTATCTCTAATGTTAAACTTTGGTCTTTCATTTTTCTTAAGTGGATAAATTTTCTTTTCTCTTCCTATTTGGATTTTTTTGAGGAAATTTTCCTTGAGAAGACTGTTTGCATCAGGATTATGTGCTGAGATTCTTGGCTAGTGTTCACCTCTGTTGTGCAGGAAAACAAGGTTCTCAAGTTTCTGGGTTTTATGTGGAACCCATTGTCATGGGTTATGGAGGCTGCTGCATTGATGGCTATTGTGTTGGCCAATGGACAAGTACTATGCTGATCTAATTCCTTTTGTTGCTTCCAGCTTTGCTTGCTGTTGGTACATTTGTGTTTCACCCAGTTGTCTTCTTTTTTTTGGGTCTGATTATGCTTTCATATGAAATACACCTGCAGGGTATACCACCAGATTGGGAAGATTTTCTGGGTATTCTAGTCTTGCTGCTTGTGAACTCTACTATAAGTTTTCTTGAAGAGAACAATGCTGGCAATGCCGCAGCAGCCCTAATGGCTCATCTCGCACCTAAGACCAAGGTCTGTCAATGCATACTAATTTGATCTCCCAATAATGTTGTCCCTTCTCCAGCAACATGTCCAGAAACCTCCCTAGGGCCTAAGCTATGTGGACAAGTTCTTTGGCTTATGTGATGAATTGTTTCAACTTGATGAAGGTTTTCATGCTTGAAAAGTGACAGTGTGTCATCAAAGTCTAGCGGTCTTCTCCCACACCATGGCAGTGAAACTTATTCTACTCTTTGCTGTCAGGTTCTCCGTGATGGGAAATGGTCTGAACAGGATGCTGTGATCCTGGTGCCGGGAGATGTCATCAGTATAAAATTGGGTGACATCATCCCTGCTGATGCTCGCCTTCTTGATGGAGATCCTTTGAAAATCGACCAGGTTCCACACAACTCTTTGTAATGAGTGAGAACTTTTCAGGATGGAACATTTCTGCTTGTGTGTACAGCTGAGTTCTTGAATTAAGTCTGATAAATTAGGATGAGGAAACTGGTAAAGACTCATTGAAATCTGAAATAGACTGAACAGCATGTTATGCAACTCTGTTATAATTCTGGCAGTTCCTGCAAGCTCCTGAATAAATATTCTAGAGGAAAGACAAAGATTGTAAGTTTTCTCACATAATATGGCTTGCCCATGGTCTTTTGTTGACCAGTCTGCACTGACTGGGGAGTCAATGCCAGCTACAAAGAAGCCAGGAGATGAGGTGTTCTCTGGATCTACATGTAAGCAAGGCGAGATTGAAGCTGTTGTCATCGCCACTGGTGTGCACACCTTTTTTGGAAAGGCTGCTCACTTGGTGGACTCCACGAACAATGTGGGCCATTTCCAAAAGGTTCTCTCACTGTCTGTGTGTCTTCTTATAATTGTTTTTATCTGCATTGGCATGCTCCCCCATCTCTGTATGGCTTCCATTTCTTCTATCTTGGACATGTGAAGCATGATGATCAAGATTTTATGGGTTTTTGCAGGTTCTTACAGCAATTGGTAATTTCTGCATCATTTCAATTGCCATAGGCATCATTGTTGAAATTCTTGTCATGTACCCCATCCAACATCGCCCATACCGTGAGGGGATCAACAACCTCTTGGTGCTGCTCATTGGTGGCATCCCTATTGCCATGCCCACAGTTCTGTCTGTCACCATGGCCATTGGTTCCCATCAACTCTCCCAGCAGGTTCTTCATTTTATTCCTCTGGGCTTTGTCACATGATTACCTACTTACCTTTGTCATTCCATCAGGTTGATGCATATGTATGGACAAGGGCATCTAGGCCTTGCTGATTCCAGGGTTGGTGTTGTTCAAGTGATCATGAAACTCTTTGATTGAATGCAGGGTGCTATTACAAAGCGCATGACTGCCATTGAGGAGATGGCTGGAATGGATGTGCTTTGCAGTGACAAGACAGGAACACTTACCTTGAACAAGCTGACAGTTGACAATAACCTTATTGAGGTATGCAAAAGCTGAGAGTGGAATATTGCTCCCTGTATCTGAAGTGCAAAGCTATTTTCTTGTAAGTTCATGTTCCAAGTTAAGCACAGTACTGAGGCAGGCTGTTCTCTTCACCCACATCACCAGAAGTAAATATTTTGAGTCCTCTGGAGTGTTTCCATTGTTTGCTTACGTTTTCTGAGCTCAGTCGTGGCAATGGATTGCAGGTATTTGCCAGGGGTGTTGACAAGGATTTGGTGTGCTTGCTAGCAGCTAGAGCATCCAGGCTTGAAAATCAGGATGCTATTGATGCAGCCATTGTTGGAATCCTGGCTGATCCCAAAGAGGTAAGAGGTTGACCTTTCTCAGCAGAACAGTAGCTGGAGAGAGGGAACTGGGTGACCTCTAGTTGTCTCTGCAGTGAAATGTATCATTAAAGTTCATGTATGTTTGATGATTTGCAGGCACGTGCGAACATAACAGAGATTCATTTCCTGCCATTCAACCCAGTAGAAAAGAGGACAGCTCTGACTTATATTGATCATTCTAATGGAAAATGGTATCGTGCAAGTAAAGGTGCTCCTGAGCAGGTGCTGCAATGTCTCCTATGCCAATTGAAGTTCCATCTTTGAACTGTTTTACATCAATATCCAAACTCACTTTCTTTGGTAAACCTTTTCATGGTTTCTACACAGAAGAAGATAGTTCTGCTGTTCACTGAACAAAGCCTTCTTCTACACAGGTTTTGATGTACTATTGTTTTGGGTGCACACCTGCCATACAGTTGACTGTCACATGATACTCTGTCCACATCACCTTTTCTAAATTGGAGGTTAGGTGTGATGATTTGTTAGATTGAGACAAGGTGGTCACAGGATGTGCAGTGAAGTAAATTTCTGTAGGTGAATTGTGAAGTGTCTCATATACCAGTTATTTCCAAGCTGTCCTTTGTTGTGTAGCCAGTAAAAGCCTTGGCTTCAAAGAGAGAACCCCTTTTTGAGTTTGGATTTCCTCATTTGATCCTTACAGACAATCACTTAACAATTACTTTCTGGATTTGCAGATATTGGATTTGGCTGTCAACAAAGTAGAGATTGCTGCAAGCGTACATTCAGTGATTGACAAATTTGCTGAGCGAGGACTTCGATCCTTAGCTGTTGCCAGGCAGGCAAGTGCTCTGGATGGCCCATGATGTTCTCAGCCTAATGATTTCCATGATAAAGTTTGTGGCTTTCTGCTGCACAGTATTCAACTCTCTGGGGCTGCACAAGGGGCACTGCTCATGTTTTAAGCTGTACCACTTTGTCTGCACTCAATAGGCAGATTAAAAAATTGATGGTGCCCTTCCAGCTTTAGCTCAAGAGAAAGTGAGAGGAGAGGCAAATTTGATGCTATATAGAGGGTGTAGCTCATGCCATATGGAGCAATGTTTAGTCTAGATAGAGTATGTTGCAATTCATTCATCAATTTGATTGGTTGGAAGTATTGTTGTCAATACATATAAGGATATTTTTGAATGATTGAACTAACCTTCCTGGAAACAGAAGTTTTTTCAGGATTTAACGTGGTGTAGTTGTAAACAATGCAGGAAGTTCCAGAGCGAAACAAAGAAAGTGCAGGAGGTCCTTGGGAATTCTGTGGGTTGTTACCACTCTTTGATCCACCTCGCTATGACAGTGCTGAGACTATTCGCCGTGCCCTCAACCTCGGGGTGAATGTCAAAATGATCACAGGTACCTGGGAAAGCCTTTAATGTAAATATTCCCTGTTGTGCTAGTGGGTCTATATTTGTATATGTGCTGTGAAGTTGGAAGGGATTGATTGTTGCAGCTCTGTGCAAGTCTCTCAAACTTAGTATGGGTAACCTTAACTATGAATAAACTGTGACCATATAAACTCATGGTGTGAAGCAACTGCTTGACAGGTGACCAACTGGCGATTGGAAAGGAAACAGGCCGTCGTCTGGGAATGGGTAGCAACATGTACCCTTCATCATCTCTGCTGGGACAGCACAAAGATGAAAGTCTTGCTGCCTTGCCTATTGATGAGCTCATTGAGAAGGCAGATGGTTTTGCTGGTGTCTTTCCAGGTTATTATCTTTTTAAAGATTGACCTTTGGTTTTTGACCCAGTTGGTGTGCATGTGCATGCTACATGTCCTTTGTGTCCATGGGCTGGTTTCTTCTATTTCTGGATGTGATGTCAATTTGTTCCACACAAATTTTTCAAAAATTCTTAAGTGGGCTGCTGATGTTCATTAATGTCAGGCAGGTGGGGTTATAACCAAGTTGGTCTCTTAATTGGGAAGCAGGACATGCATATTCCTTTCTTTTTACTAGCCCCAGTCAGGCAGGCCTGATTAGTAATGGGTGGAAAGATAGACATACAGGGTGCAGCGATTTCAGCATGTTGCTGATATGATACTAGACTACAAGATCTCTTGTTGCAGAACCCCATCCAATTTCAGGAGGTGAAAACTCTTTTGATAACACCTTAAGATATTTCTGTTACTATATGTGCAGAGCATAAGTACGAGATTGTGAAGCGTTTGCAAGACAGGAAGCATATTTGTGGAATGACAGGTGATGGTGTAAATGATGCCCCAGCACTGAAGAAAGCTGACATAGGCATCGCAGTTGCAGATGCTACTGATGCTGCACGGAGTGCTTCAGACATTGTGCTCACTGAGCCAGGCCTTAGTGTCATTATTAGTGCTGTGCTAACAAGTCGTGCCATCTTCCAGCGAATGAAGAACTACACGGTAAATGAACAATTCCCATCAGCTAACATCAAATGTGTCAAGACAATGTTAGATTCCACCATAATTCTTAAGCAGCAGATCTGTGACTAAGCAGCTATGATGGGTGGGTTGAACTTTGCCTGCAGATCTATGCTGTTTCTATAACTATCCGTATTGTGGTAAGTACAAACAACAGAGCTCAGAGGAATTACCTCAATTTGGTAATGCTTCTCTGAATACATAGGGGAGTTACAGTGGCAGTAACGTCATTGTCAGCTCCATCTCCCTGTTTTTCCTCTACACATCTACTTTTATTGTGCATCTCTGCTGCTCTTAGCAAGTGGTGCAATAGAACAATACTACTGTAGCCATGTTATATGTCAAATGTGCTTCCTGGTGAGATGACACAATTGTTGGGTTTCAGCTAGGATTTTTACTGCTGGCATTGATTTGGAAATTTGACTTCTCTCCCTTCATGGTGCTCATCATTGCCATCCTTAATGATGGTATGTTTCCATCTACAGCAAGGATTATCATTTTCAGAATTCTACTGATCGCCCCAGTACAGAGATGCTACCCCATGTTTGATGAAACTCTGGAGGTTGATCATTAGTTGGACACAGTTAATTCTTGCCTTAAACAATCATCAATCTCTTCTGTGCACAGGTACTATTATGACCATTTCAAAAGATCGAGTAAAACCTTCTCCATTGCCAGATCGCTGGAAGCTGAAAGAGATTTTTGCAACTGGGATAGTCCTTGGTGCCTATCTTGCCATGATGACAGTCATATTCTTCTGGGCCATACATAAAACAGACTTCTTCTCAGTATGAAAACTGTTTCTAGACACCCTGACCATTTTTTGATCACAGAGAGCATGCAATGGGTAGTTAATGTTCACTGCTTTATTTCCCCGAAGAAGTTTTTTCCTGGTTCACATGGATATTCTGTAGTTGCATTTTGATGTGAATTCCACTGGAGGGTGGATGCAGTCACACTTTCATGTACATCCAATAGGAGGCAACCTCAAGGAGGAGACATCTGCTGTCTACTTGCAAGTCAGCATTGTTAGTCAGGCCCTCATTTTTGTAACCCGATCCCGCAGTTGGTCATTTGTTGAGCGACCTGGCCTCTTGCTTATGAGTGCTTTTGTTATTGCCCAACTGGTAGGTCATTCTCATCTGTTGACCTCCATTTTTTCTTGGTTGGAGATCTGTCAGAGGTCAGAGGAGATTGCTGTTCTTTTCCATGTAGACTGAACATGTTCCCTCCCTTCACCAGATACTGTTATGATATCTGATGAGTGCCATTTGGAATAGAACTGCAGATAGCAACATTCCTTGCTGTGTATGCAAATTGGGGATTTGCCCAAGTCCAAGGTATTGGATGGGGATGGGCGGGAGTCATTTGGCTTTACAGTCTTATTTTCTACCTCCCCCTTGATCCCATCAAGTTTGTGATTCGCTACATCCTGAGTGGAAAGGCATGGGACAATATGCTAGATAGCAAGGTAACATCTCCTTGTCTGAAAGCGTTGCCAGATTAGACATGCTTTGCACTAATATAACCAGAATCATCCATGGAGTTCCATGCAAGAATCATTTGTGCAGAAACTAGCAGTGTCTGGCAAGCATTTTATGTCCACCAGTGCAGAGAACAAAACTATTTAAGAATGAATTCTGAAGTTCAAGTGTATGCTGTATCATTGGTGCAGACTGCCTTTACAAGGCAAAAGAATTTTGGCAAGGAAGCACGTGAGGCACAGTGGGCCACAGCACAACGAACTTTGCATGGTCTCCATCCACCTGAATTCAGGGAATCAAGTGCTCTTGCTGGTTCCAAGGAGACTCTCGGTGGTATGGCTGATCAAGCTAAGAGACGTGCTGAGATTGCCAGGTTCACTCAACACCTCTTGCAATTTTTCAGCTGCAGTTTATGAATATGTGCTTTCCCTACAGCCCTTTATTGTTAAAAGATGCTAACATCTCCCAACAGCACAAATGAATCTGTAGCATGTGAGGATGGTACATTGATGCTATTTGACCTGCTTTGCTATGGATGTCTTTACGTTGCAGGCAATGTCCTTAGCACAATATGCGAAGCATTAGGTGGCAGGCAATGTTTGCTATGGTGTATATTTTACATAGCTGATGTGATTGAGGGTGGTTGCAGGTTGCGAGAAGCACACACTTTGAAGGGCCATGTAGAGTCAGTGGTGCGCTTGAAGGGCTTGGATATCAACACAATTCAACAGTCGTACACTGTCTGAGGGGGTGGGCATCTTTCTTGTGTTGTTCCTTTGCTTGCACTCAGCTGGTGTAGAAAGCTGGACACAGAGTACCATGTTTCTTTCAGACATGGCATTATGTACATAGCCAAGTGACATTATGTAGTTAGCTTTGGGAGAAAAGATGAACGTGCTGAAAATTGTGAGAGTTTTAAGAGGTGGAGTCGCAGTTTGTGGTAGCATAGGTGCTCAATAACAGAAGGAAGATATTGACAAGCTTGCAATTGGTTATTGTTATTCTTCTGGCTAATGTTCATGTGACTTGCAAATGTGAAGGCCATCTGATTCTTCCAAGACGTAACAAGGAAGGGGATTGCAAGGGCTGATTATTTCATCAATTGTTGTTGAAGAAAAGAAGAAACCCTGTCAAAATCAGGCTTGAAGAAGTTGTGGAAGAAGGAAAACAGTTTGGGAAACCTTTAAGCAACACACAAGTTGTGATTGAGAGGGAGGTCCAAGGAGAGAAGATAGACCACCTTAGACAACTGTCTGCCAACGTACAAAGGTACTACATATAAACTGGGAGCTGGTGGCAAAGCAAAATGCTTTAATGAACAAAATTGGAGTAGTAGACCATAGTGAGGGTTGGAGAAACTGGAAAATTGAATGTCGTTTGTATTTGCTGAATAGGCACATTGTACTCTGAAACACAATTTTTCTCCAATAAAACAATTTCACAAAGTAGCAAAGATTTGCCCCCAAAAAATCACTGCTTTGAATGCATAGAAGGTCCTGTTGATGCTCCCATGGATAAAGGGTATATCAAACTTGAGTAGAGAAATCCACAATTGACCAGCCAAATAATCCTCTAGAGCTTCTCATCCCCTCCATTGTTTATCCTTAAAGACTCTCTATAAACTACTAACATTCTGCTTCCCAACAGCGCAACAAAAATCTTGGAAACAAAACATAATATCAACAACCAAGTTCGGGCATTCAACCTAAAATCCACAAACTCCAAACAAAAGATCCTGCAACAAAAACAACAATTACAAAACATGCTTAGTTTAGAGCAATATTGCTGTTTTGTAGTTCTGCCTCCTCATCTTGCTCCATCACTCATGAAATTCTCATCCACACAGAAGAAAAATAAACAACTTAGTGCTAGTTTTTAATCTTTTGCACTTCCTTTACACCATGGTTATCGTCTGTAGAAATGCTTTCAAATCACAAGCACTCCTATGAATGATAAAAAGACAAGATAGTAGATGATTTTTCAACACCTATGGTAAGTATTCCATTCACACAATGACCTTAAAATTTTGTCATCCATATTTCTGGTGTTACACTCTTCTTTCGATTTTATGTTCATTTTATAGGAAGAGAATGTCTATGGATTTTGAGAGAGTTCAAGTTGACACTATCTTGCAATGTGCAGTTGGAGCACTAGGAAAGGCTTTTTTTTTAACTTAGGGTTCTTCCAAGCTTTTCATCCATTTCCTTGCACGACTTTGCTTCATGCTATTGGTGATGGGTTTAAGTCTTAAGTTACTTAATTTCTTCTTTTAATGCTCCCCATTGTGAGTTTTGTGCTTTTGGGTATTGGGTATTGTGTTTTGTTTGGACTTTGATCCTTTCTTTTTTCCTTCTCTTGTTCCTTTGTTGTGTGTTATTTATTTATTTATTTACTAAAAAACTAAAAAAATCGGAATTTTGTTGGAATTATCATCATAACCTAACCAAGTTACAATCCGACTTTTTTCAAATTAAAATTAAAATTATTGGTTCGATAAATAGCAATAATGATAATAATAATAATAATAATTTAAAAACAACAAAGTCCTTGTTTGTCCGAACTGCGATGTCTTTTTGTTTTTTGGGTCACAAGTTTGCCCTAATTTTACGTACTGCGCTCCTCGTCGTCCGTTCAAATCGGTTGTTCCAATTGTCCCATCTCTGTGTCGCAGCAAAATCCATCCCCTCGGCTGGATTGCATTGCAAGCATCTGGATTCTGAAGTCGAGAACGATATCTGGAAATTACTACGTAAGGCGAAGAGGAAGTGATTTTATTTTCTTTCTTTTGTGTGTGTTGGTGATCTTCATCGGTTGGAGAACGGTGGGGAAGAAGGAAAGTTGCAGCCATGTCTATCGAGGCGCAGAAGCAGATCCGTGAGAACACTATGGTACTTAGTACTTTTTACCTCCTGCCGTTCGTCTTATTGTTTCTTCAGTGTTTGTCGTAAGATGATGTGGCCGAGTGTTTTTACGCTCTTGTACTCCTTAACGCGGAAAGCTTGTGCCAATTCTCGGCGGAGACATGTAATATTGTCCATGCTTTTGCGAGGAAGCAATGTGTCGAAAATACCTCAGCCGGTTTTTCCCGGCGTGTTTCTTTCTTTCTTTCTCTTCTTGTCTCGTTCTTCAGTACGAATTCGGACTCGCAGACCA
>Ga0209208_10003444_pt1 | contig 22647 bp, 19 predicted proteins | sample S1TSphfallax_3_FD_187694 | JGI IMG/M metagenome (GOLD analysis project Ga0209208, IMG submission 187694) | Host-associated microbial communities from peat moss isolated from Minnesota, USA - S1T2_Fd - Sphagnum fallax MG (SPAdes) (version 2) | ecosystem: Host-associated > Plants > Peat moss >...
CATTCCACATTTAGGATTAGTGAAGATTTTAGGTTTTCTTTTTCTTTTTAAAAAATCTAATGTTTGACAATGTTGTCCACTTCTTGTATTCATCAATGAATTTCAAGTGTGTGAAATTGAATGTGTATACAAAATGATTCTTCGTGTACATGTAGTTTGTGCACAATTAATGATTCTTTTTTTTCACACTTATGGACAAATCCTTTGACAAAGAGTTGCTCTGCTCATTCAGGTTCACAAATTCTCAGCCCTTCAATTATCAAATTTTCCCCAGTCGAATTTATTGTTGGCTCTACTACCTCGTGTAAAGTGAAAGACTACCAAAAAGAGACTAATAGTGGAGAGATTAATATGATGTAGTTTTCATTTGGTTCCATGCTTTGAGGAATATTAACATCAGGTGAGTTCAGTTTTGTGGGAATTTCAAGAACCGTTTCACATTTTGAAGTGTTGTTGCAGTTGGTTTAGAACTTCCTAAAACGGACAGGGCCATCATTAGGGGAGAGACTAAAGAGCAACCATGGAGTTTTCATTTGGTCTTGTGTTTCAACGAAGATTCACCAGGATAGACTGAACTGTGAGCTTATTTTATGAGAATTTCATGAACCATTTCCTATCTTAAAGTGTTGTTGTGGGTTTGAACTTTGAACTCGCTACAAGGGGGAGAGCCATCAGTTGATAAGCAGCTTGTTTACTCTCAAGCAAAATTGAAGTCATGGTTAAATTCTTGAAATATTCCAAAAGGATCAGAAATAAGTAGTATTGTTCAATACTTTGAACTTTTAAATAGTTGTCGATTTTAGTTCTTTAAAATAATCCAGAATCAGAAAACCACCCATTCCAATTATTTGGGGGAAAAAAAAATTAATCAAAGAACTGTAGACAATTCTAGTTATTTCAAAAACCTGAAAGAAACAGCAATTGTCATAAAAGAATCAACAAAGAAGCCATGATTCTTTGGCTATTTCACATTTTTGAGCATCGTGATTATATATGTAAATATATACTTAGATCCAATTCTTTGAACATGAAATTGAACTTTGTTACAATATTTATATATACATATTTAGATATATGTTTTTGGGTTTCAATTTGCTATGTAGCCCCTCTTTTGTCATGGCTTGACATCTTCAATTCCAAACCAATCCTAAGATTGTGACAACAATGTTGTTGCTTTCAAATTCACACATCTTAGACAGGCCAACAACAAGTACCTAATTCCCTTCATTGGTCCTAAAAACATGACAATTTCAAGTTCGTAGAATATGGATGACCAACAACAGCAATTAGATGAAATCTAAAGTTTGCAGACCAAAATAAGAATGAAATCTCAATTTAACATTATTCAAAATTGTTCAAGGAATATAGTTAGTTTTAGTCCTTAGCTTCAAACTACTTTGTTGTCTTTCACCCCATTTTTGTTAAATTATTCTACCTTCAATTCTAAACCATTGAACCTTTCCATCAAAAATAGTGTTGCAACTAATTGACAATGGGACATGTACAAAAATAATAGTAGTAAATAATGAATATTTTGTACAATTCTCAAATTGATATGACATGACAATTATAAATTTGGCATTATCCAAACCTCATGTCACACATTGGGATAATTCTCAACTTGAGATAGATGCTAATTTTACAAGATTACAGTTGTCAAAACCTAGATACATTTCATCGAAATGTAAAGAAAAAAATATAGTAATCAATGAAAACTTTTTTTTTTCCTCTATTGTAATGATCCATTGAAAATGATTGATTCACATTCAAAATAATTTAGGAACTTTCTACAGTTTTTTTTTAATGTGGTCATCAGAAAAATATATATATTAAAATTATAAAAGATTAAAAATCGATTCTAATTTAATTTAATTTCAGTGATGATCATTCATTAGACTTTGTTTAAGTAGAACCACTCAAGGTTCCATAAGTTGTAGTTGTGACATGCACAATTTCAAATTGGAATCTATTTAACCCATTTCCCAAGTAAAGACATGTGGAATTGTGTTTTTTACATTTATGTTTTTTTTCATTTTTTTTCAACACCATATTCATAAACATATTCTCAATACATTAATTGTATCTCACTTCTCTTCAATTTAATTCAATCTTAATTCAGTTGTTGAATTGAATTGAATCAGAGTTCAATCTAGTTGAATTAGAATTCAATTCCATTTGCATCCAATGTCATTCAATATTTTCATACAAAATGGAAGTTAATGTCCAGATTGAAATGAATATGTATTTTCATTAATTGATCATTTCATTGTTGCTGGTGGTGTGTAATAACATGAGCCCGAGTTAGCCAATTAATTTTCATAATTGACTATTACTATGTAATTAAAATATTTGAAAAGAGGATTTTCTTTTCATTTAATGTAAAAATGAAGAAAATTATGTTAATAGTAAAAAGCTACCAAAAAGGGGAAAAAAACCTTTAATTAAACAATTAAAAGCATTAGAAAAAGTCATTATCAAGGTTTTTTTTTTTTTTTTGAAGTGGGTGGATTGTTGATCATCCACCTGAAAAATGAACCACATTTGGATAAAGGTTGATACTCTATATATATATATATATATAAGAGATTCATACGGAGTTCTAGTGACTACAAGAAATTCAATGTCTAAAAATGGTGACATGTGAAAAAACAAATTCAGAATGTGGTGACCTTTGCAAGTTTTTTCCTTGAAAACACCATTGTACAATTCACATTTGGTTTTTTTTGGTTGCCATAATGCAAAAATTCACACCCAAAAAAACATTGGTCCTTATATGTTGAGAAAATATATAATTATAATGTAGGGTTAAAATCAATTTACAAGTGAATGAAAGCCAACTCTCTAAGGGAAATTTGAGGGAAATATTCTTTATGTCCAACTAAGATTTTGTTTAAATAGATGATAAAAAACCAATTTGAGAGGAAAATTGATGAAGTTTTTCTTTTATTGTGAAACTAGAAATAGTTCACAAATGAGTAAAAGTCAATCCAAATAACTTTACGAACTTTATGAATAAAGTTCAATTGAAATCAAATAAACAATGGGAAACGAACTCTTCGCTTAATACCATGCTTGCAAGGGATTGTGAAGGACAAAAATAATTATGGAATTTTCCTTTTTGTATAAGCAATATTTTAAATAACAAGGACAACCATTTGTAAACAATCTGATAGTGCACCCAATTCATGCAAAATATGGAAAGCATCAACTACAATTGTCCTTTCTAGTTGTTGGTCAATTTGTACGAAATTGTCGATTTCTCTTTTCACATCATCTAAAGCATATGTGTTTTCAAAATGATTGGTGTGTTGGTTTGATACCCATTGCTTTTGCCTTCTTTACAATATACCATGTGTTATCAAATCAAACCCCACCATTCATGTGGAAGAAGACTCAATTCCTTTGTGATGTGTCAAATCCTCTAATCTAGGAATGGATAGCTATTCACAAGATCAATATATTTTTCTAACAAGATTTAGGGAAAATTGTAGTACTTGTGGCGTTTTCCCAACAAGGTGCTTATTAAAAAGAAAAATTATTGTCTATTTTCAGTAGCAAAAGTAATAATAATTTATGATCTTATGTTATATTAAATAATGAATGTATTGTGCTTGAAAGCTTCATTCATGTATTTGGCATGCAAGCATGTATTTTAAAATTATTTTGGACAATTCCAAAAATTAATTAATTAATCCTTCAAAGCATTTCCACCAACACACCACACAACCTATTTTGAATAAAGATCAATAAAAATTTGATTGATAAGCTCAATAAAACGATCATGGCGCAACATCTTTACTCAATATTATGCTAAGGCTAGCAAAAGCCATAACATATTCTAACACTTGCTATATATTCTAACACTTGCTCTTGAGTGGCAAATGTATTGATTGGTTTAAGTGGTTTGTTATTAATAAGTTGTAATTTTTCCTTTCCCATTCATGTTTATGGGTGAGGCTTAGAATCAATAAATAAATGATCTTGGATGAGAAAAATATTGTTGCAAGGCTAAATGTTGAGTATGGGTGAAGTTCTTCTTACTAGCCTAGGGATTACGACATATGTGAGACCATCAAGACATGACTTTCAAAATAAATGTAATGGGTCCATTATTTGATGTATGTTATCCACTTCAACTCTATGATGATTTACTCAATAGCATAATGTGACTTCACCAATCACTTGACCATTATTAAATTCTCTATAAAAACTTGTTTGAAGTTTGTTTGTATAAAGTTTCACAAACTAAGGTCTAATTTATGTCATGTGCTTTGTTCAATATCATTGTGATGCCTAAATAAATTTTAAAATTACAAATAAATGCAAGTAAATTTCCCATTATGAGAAATTAATAATTCCATTATTCCATTTTCATTGAGAATTGGTAGATTAAAATATTCATTGCACTTGTTCACGTGCTTGCCATTCCATTTTGCATGGAAGATTCCAGTTGTGTTTATTTTCATATACCCATTTGTGAATGCTAATCTTACCATATATTGCAACTAGTTAGTATTATTTTTGTTTTGCATTCTATTTAATTACCCTACCCTAGATCTGCTAAATGTTTTCAACTTACTCTTTTTTATCCTATTTGATCTAACATATTATGTTTGATGTTTACCCTTAACCAAAGGGAGGGTAGTTCACAAAGGTAAGAAAAAGGTATAATATGCCAAAATCATTTTATAGTATGATTGCAATGCATGTGGTTATAATGTGTTTCAAATTATAATGACTAGGTAATTAATGAATATGTACCTATTCTTTTACAAACAAAACTTTTAATAGGGGCTTTTGGAACCCCTTTCTAAGATAATAAAGAATAAATAAAAATATATTTACCCTTACCTTCACACTATGAACAAGGTGAATCTTGACCTCATTTACAAATTAGCATTACCTAGATTACAAATTTTTCAAAGCCTATGTACACTTACAAAACTTACTCAGTTTGGAAATTTTTGAAACTCTAAAATTTGTCCTTGCCCACCTATATTAAAGAACTTATAATTTATTTTTATTCAACTCACATACCTATATTAAAGTCAACATATTTGCCCAATGTTGGTAAGCAACCTAGGTCAACAACCAAAACCATATAAATAAATAAATAAATGAAGGTTACTTAGTAAAGGAAAAGAGACAACATGAAGGAGAGAGGTACCTTCTTGCTATCTTTTTCTTTTTACCATTTCTTTCATAGTTTTTAATGGTTTGGAAACATGCATATGTATGATAGTCAAAGAAAGACGTGAAAAAGAAAATCCCTATAATTAATTGTTCTACCTTAACGATGGGTCAGGAAGTGGCCACCTCAATGCCAACAAAGCAATTGTACATACATACATACAAATACCTATACCTATACCTATACTCTTTTTTGTATGTATATTTACGTATAGTATGTAGGCACATGCATGCATATGAATGTATGTACTTAAGTACTATTCGTATACACGTATTGTACGTTCACAAGAATGTATCTACGTATAAGTCCCTTAGCTACGTATTCTCGTCGCTGGAAGGAATTCCGGACGAGAGAGAGAGAGGAATGCCGGACTAGAGTGAGAAGAAAAGAGGAGGAAAAGCAGCAGCAGCGCCGGAGTTGAGAAGAATCTAAACACCCATTATCGCTCTTTTTCGCAATTGGGTCTCTTTGGAAGAATCGAATTACGAAGTTTTCTTGTCTTGTTTGCTTCTGCAGCAGAGGAGAAGTAGCAGCAGCAGGGGAAGAGGAGAAGAGGAGAAGGAGGAGGAGGAGGAGAACCAGTATGGAAGGAGTGGGGAGGTTTCCTGAGGATGAGGAGCCGGTTGTGCGCTTCTTTGAGCCTGCGCAGCACTGGCCGGAGGCGTTGCCGGTGGGGAGTGGGCGTCTGGGAGCGATGGTGTTTGGTGGTGTGGAAACGGAACTTGTGCAGCTGAATGGTAAAGTGTGTTTTATCACTACTTTGTTTGTTTTTCCAGAACAATAACAACTGGATCAGGAAAACCCATGAAGAAGAAGAAGAAGAAGAAGAAGAACATGGGCGTCATCTTCGTAATCTTCTTGTTTAGGGTTTGAAGAAATCAGAGAAACCCTGGTTTTGCTGCATGTATGTATGTCTGTCTGTCTGTGGCAAGGTCTGTGTGTGTGTTTTGTGTATGATTGTTTCCGTGTGTGGTTACTGCTGTGCCTGTGTTTCTTCTTCGGGCTTTGTGAACATCTTGAGCTTGTTGTCGATTGCAGAGGACACATTGTGGTCAGGCGGACCTTCGGACTGGAACAATCCCAGGGCACGGGAGCTTCTTCCGCAAGTGCGGGAACTCGTATGGGCAGGTAAATTTGCGGAAGCCACTGCACTCTCGCGACAAATGGTGGGACCTGATACCCAGGTTTGGCTTCCTGTGTCCCTGGTTGGACTGAATGATTCTTAGGGTTCACCAGATTGTCATGATCAGATTTCTCCGTGGACAGAAGCAGATAGGAATTGAAACAGAGATTGATTCCTTCAGTTGTTGTTTGCACCATCATCTGTCTGAGCTTTCTCTGGGGGGATGATGAGTCAGTCTCCTGCTGATCTTTGTAGGTCTATCAGCCGCTGGGTGATTTGAAGCTTGACTTTGGAGAAGCGCACAGGGCTTATGACACAGCAAGCTATGAACGCCAGCTTGACCTAAGCACAGCGACCACCATACTGAATTACACTATAGATGACACTGCTTACCTTCGACAAACGTTTGCTTCATACCCACACCAGATCATTGCCATGCGAGTTGCTGCCAGCAAGGAAGCTTCAATCTCCTTCTCAGCAAAGCTTGATAGCCAATTGCTGCAGGAAGCACGCACTGTTGGACATCATCAGATTGTCTTGACAGGCCAGTGTCCTGGAGGAAGAAATGGTGGTAGAGTCCTTGAAGGAACTACAACTACTACTGTCACCAGTGGTGGAAGTGATGACAATGGGTCAGGACTCCTTCAAACAACAGCAGCAAAGGGGATGCTGTTTGCTGCAATACTGGAAGTTAAGGTTGTGGGTGCATCTGCAAAGGTGGAAGCCACGGATGACCATACAATCAGTGTGCGAGATGCAGATTGGGCTGAGCTTTACATTGCAGCTTCCTCGTCCTTTAGAGGCCCTTTCAAGGATGCCAGTTCAGCACAGGAGGAGGAGCCCATTGAACTAGCATCTGCAACTCTTCGAAAGATCCAGGGTCTTTCCTTTGATGAGCTTTTTGTGGCACACCTGGCTGATTACCAGCCTCTCTTCCATCGGGTATCTCTCCGAATTGGAAACAACAGGTGTGTGGAAAATGAAGAGGATTCCTCCTACTCTTCAAAATCAGGAGAGTGGACATTGGGAAAGTGCCAGGAGGAGCTCAGCAATGAGACAAACAAGAAAGGTTTGGTGAAAGAAATGCCTGGAAGCAGCAGTGTTGATAGTGACCTTGCATCGTGGGAACTGGTCACAAGGGACATAAGCCCTGAGTCTACTGTGCTCACACCCTTACAACACTCAAGTACTAAATTACTGGAGGATGGCAGAGACACTGTCGGTGAAACTGGTGCTGTAGTGCACTTCCAAGGGCAGCTCAAGCTGGATCCAAAGAAGAAGAGGCATTCAACAAAGGACAGGGTGTTGCTGTTTGCAGACAATGAAGACCCAGCTCTGGTTGTGCTTCTGTTTCAATTTGGACGGTACTTGCTCATTGCATCGTCCCGACCAGGCACATTTGTGTCCAATTTGCAAGGAGTGTGGAACAATCAGTTATATCCAGCATGGAGGTATGATCACTAGCTACCGCTTCCTCCTCATCTGCTGCTCTGTTGCTCTGGTGTGCACTTTGGGTGTTAGTCTGAATACCTTGAGCAAAATGCTTTTAACTCTCTGAGTTCAATTCTTTTCTGGATTTCTGTCATTTGGGTGCTGCTTACAAGATGTACCAAGCTAACCTGCATTCATCTCCAAAGTGTTGTTCTATGAAGTATTGCATAATGATGCATTGATCGATCTGCTGTCCCTTACATGATCTCAATTTTTTCTCTTTTCTCTTGCTTAATCCAATATGAAAGAATTTCTGGTGGTTGTAGAATTGTGGACTGATATGAGTGGAAGGGTTGGTGGTTGCAGGTGTTGCCCAACTCTGAACATCAACCTTGAGATGAACTATTGGCATGCAGAGACATGCAACCTACCTGAATGCCACCAACCGCTCTTTGACTTGATTGCAGACCTGTCTGTTACTGGTGCTACCACTGCCAAAGTAGGGGTTGGGACTTTGCTGCATCAGAAATTGTTTGACTAGAACTAGTATATGTGTATGTATATATAGTTGGTTGTTGTAAACCTGTGAAGCTCCTTGGAATGTAACCACCTCCAAACACATGTCATTAGCCCAAACACCAGGGTGAAGAGTAATGCTCAGTTCACAGTTAGTTGGCAAACCTTTGTTTGTGTCTCCCTTTGCTCCTCTAAAGTTCTATCACCAGTCGTGAATGGCAGGTCAATTATGGATTGGGAGGGTGGGTGAGCCATCACAACGCTGATATCTGGGCACAGACAGCCCCTGTTGCTGGGGACCCAGTGTGGGCACTATGGCCAATGAGTGGAGCTTGGCTCTGCCTACATCTTTGGGAGCACTACATGTTCTCTCTGGACAAGGTACACATATTCTTGGTTCAAGAATCAATGTGCACCAGATCCAGCTTAGTCTCATGCACTGAAGAAGCTTTTGGAGATTTTTGTTTTCCAGAGTAGTTGTACTGAAAAAGGGGGAATAATTTGGCAGGAATTTCTGAGGAATCAAGCTTTTCCACTGCTCAAAGGATGTGCGGACTTTTTTCTGGACTGGCTTGTTGAAGATGGTAATGGGAATTTGGTGACAAATCCCTCAACATCACCTGAACATCACTTCATAGCTCCAGATGGGCGGGAAGCAAGCGTGAGCTATGGCAGCACCATGGATATGGCCATCCTTCATGACCTGTTTTCTGCAATTATCTCAGCTGCCATGGTGAGTATATATATAAATGCAGGAAATGTGTAGTCACAGGTTGCATAAACAGAGTGAGGGTTTCCCCTAAACAGAGAGGAAGGAGAGTGCATTGTAAGAAAATGATCAAATAGAAGCAAGGGGCACTACTGTGGTTGGAAGACTTGCTCCCAATAGTTGTTGTATCAACATGAAGTGGGTGCTAGTTTCGTTGCTCACATCTTTTCTCTTATGGATATTGGGAAGAAGGCAACATGTTCTGAGTTATTTCTGCTTGTTTTTCCAACTTTGATGACTACTGATCATGTAGAGTGTGCAAAATCTGAAGGTATTGGGAGGGGTTGAAAAGGAGTTTGTGAACAAACTCCAGTCTGCAATTGACCGCTTGCTCCCTCCAAAAATTGGGAGTGATGGCTGCTTGATGGAATGGGTGAGTGTATACATATATAACCAGTGCCATTGCAACCAATGCTTTGAAGTTGTTCCACAGAACTGACACAGACCAATAAGTATATGTAATTGTAATTGCTGTCAATTCAGATTCCAAAGCACACGCTTTTATGTGCGCAACAGGGCAATGGTGTTAAGGGTCTCAAGCTTCTAGAAAGCTTTCAGCTTCCATCATCATGTGCCAAGGCCTCTCTGTGATTGTGACCTGTTGTTGGGTTTTTGCCTTGGAGCCAGGTCAAGGAATTTAAGGACCCGGAGATAAAACATCGCCATATGTCCCATCTGTTTGGTGTGTATCCAGGCCACTCACTTACACCACAGACCACACCAGAGCTTTGCGAGGCTGCTGCTAACAGTATGATTAAGAGAGGTAACATGGCTATTCAAAGCCAATCCAGTCTTTTGTGATGTTTTGGGTCCAATTTTTTGCCCAGGGTTTTTGACCATGAAAGTGGTCATGACACAGTCCTTGCTGAATCACAGCCCCAATCTGTTGTCAAATCTCATCTGAGTCTGTTTCTACAAATTTCCACCTGTCTTCAAATTTCCAGTTGTGAATTTGTTGATCATGTTGCTCTTTTCTTCTACACCAGGAGAAATAGGGCCAGGTTGGTCAATGGCGTGGAAAACTGCACTCTGGGCACGTCTTTGGAACAGTGCACATGCATACTCAATGGTGAAACGCATGTTCCATCTCATTGAGGCAAGTGAAACACACGAGCTCTTTGATGGGGGAGGTGTCTATGCAAATCTCTTCAATGCACACCCACCTTTCCAGATTGATGGCAACTTCGGGTACTGGAATACTCTTCTCTCCTTAAGAGATCCAAGTTGCCAAAAGCATGCAGTACTATATTTTGCAAATTTTGGGAGGCATCCCACAGTACAGAAAGTTGAATGTCAAATTTTTTCCCTGCAAAAGTAGTGTTTCTTATTTATAAAGCAAATGATTTTCTTCTGGTGGTTGCAGGTTCACTGCTGCAATTGCAGAGATACTGTTCCAAAGTGATGGACACAACTTGTATGTTCTTCCAGCATTGCCTGCGCGTCAGTGGCGTGATGGCTTTGTAACAGGGCTGCGTGGCAGGGGGGCTATTACTGTTGGAATCAGATGGATCGGAGGAAATCTTGAGGAAGTTGACATTCAGGTTAGTGAATCTTTGCAGCTCTAGTGAGTACCTGGATTAGGGTTGTATGAGAGACAGAGAGCAAGATTTGCATCTGCTGGTAATTGGGAAGTAATCCATTCTCCTGCATTCAAAGGATCACACATCTGTGTTTCATTAGAGTGTGACATTGTGCATAGGTTGCACCCATATGTTTCAGATGATGGATTCAATCTATTTGTCTTGAATTTGTGGATGCCAGGTTGAAAAGGGATTCTTGGATTCTAGAAAGTTGCACTACAAGGACAAGGTTGTGGAGTTACCAAAGACCACAGCTGGCCCTATGTACTATGAGTTTGATGGAGACTTGAATCTTCGAAAGACAACAGTACTGGGAAATCCGATTGCAGGCAACAACAGCCACAGATGTGTGGTGTTATGATATCCTCACTGTTCCAGTGTGGAAGCAAAAATGCTCGTGGGAGAGAGATGGGAACAAAAATGAAGCTCAAATCTTTTCATTTAGTGTTATGTATCAGAGAGCCCATAAAAATAGCAGGATATATGCGAGAGTGTGCTACATGTGCATTGGCTATGTACCCTTCAAACAAGGACCTGAAAGCAGACATGGCACAACTACTGAGGACAGACACATGGTACTGGTTGTTTTGCATATGCTAACCAAAACCACAAAGCTTGTGGGGAGATGGGATGAAAATGAAGCTCAAAGCTTTCCATGAAGTGTTGTATATCAGAGAACCCAAAAAAATAGCAGAGTATAAGAGAGTGCGCTACATGGGCATCAGCTATGTACCCTTCAAACAAGGACCTGAAAGCAGACAAGACACAACTGCTGTGGAGATGTAGAGGATATGAGAGATAGGGTGCTACATGGCCGCCAGCTATGTACACTTCAAACAAGGACCCCAAATCAGACAAGACACAACTGCTGAGGAGACACAGAGGATATGTGAGAGGGTGCGGGATATGGGTGTATGTTATGTACACTTTAAACAAGGACCCAAAAGCAGACAAGACACAACTACCAAAAAGTGAGGATGTGTGAGAAAGTCTGCTACATGGGTGTCAGCTATGTACACTTCAAACAAGGTCCTGAAAGTAGATTGCTGGTTGTTGCCTAAAATATGTTAACAAAAACCATTTGTAACTAAATCTTCTGTGTTTCTTTTGTCCCAGCTTCCATCCCAGCTTCAATGTGGAATTTAGCACACCTGAGTGTTTGATCACCCACTTGATGATTATGCAAGCAGCTTTGACAATCATGAAAGCAGCTGCTTTCATGTCTCAGGTAACAATGGACAGAGAAGTATGGAAATAGCCAATTGTACAGAATTATGTCTATGCAAGAATCTCATGTACATAATAGATATGTGATAAATGAAAACAAGCTTTGATTTTCATGGCAATTTGTGCTACAAGATTGGTTTGGAAATGGTAGGTATCTATGTAGTGCAAAAACTTGAAGAGTCCCTGGAGTAAATTTGATATGGAATTAGAACTCAATGGGTGTTTCTGGTTTTGTTTTGTCCTTCATTAGTAGCAACAGGCCTGTGTCTTGTGCTACCCAGATGGAAGAAGAAAAAATTAGGGTTAAAAGAATTAAAGTGAATTTAGATGGTTTTTTGAAAGAGAAGAAAATTGCACATTTGAACAATCAGGCGAAAAAATCTCAAAAAATTACACATATTTTGTATAACAAGGAAAAAGACTGAATAAATTTCACTTAATTTTTGCAAGAAGAAAAAGCACTCAATAATTACACATGGCTTATGGCTTTTATAATGAGGAAAAACACTCAAAGAATGAATTGTAAGCAGATAATGCGAGGAGCGGCTTGGTTATGTGACAGCATGCCATTGGATACAAGCTCCCTTGTTATATCATGTATTTTGTTGGCTTCTGGCATTTTGGTAGCCCCTAATAGGGTAGAATAGCCCATAACCAAACGCCCATCTGTAACCAAACATCTTTTGCAAACAAAAAATTATCTATGACCAAAATTTCTCACCACCCACCTACATTCAAAGAGTTTCTTATCACCAAACATTTGGCTAAAGACAAATTTGTGGGGAGTTTTCCAATAGTTTAAACCCCCAATAAAAAAGATGTGTTTGGTAATGGGTGTGGGGTATACCCATATGCCAAAACATGTGTTCTTTTTAAAGAAAAGGACCTAACAATGTTAGAATAATTCTGTGCCTTTATTAAATGCTACCTACCTAGTAGAAGATTGGTTATACATGGTTTAAAGGGCAGCCATGTCCATATTAAAAATATATATGTACATTTATAAGATATGGGCCCCATGTGTAAAAGAAGATTTCTTTTGGGGTTTAGGGGGCTAGCCATACCCATTTTCTAAGGTGGGTGTACTTTTATAAGAGAGGGGGCATTATTAAAACAAATTCCCCCATCACAATTGGGGGAAATATGTTCAACATTGGGTGTGTATAGCTTTTAGAATTAGAAAAAAAAATTGTATTTTATTTAAGGGGACCCCATCAATATTGTGAAGAAAATTGTTTGGAAATGAGCTTGGTCTTGGGCTTGACCCATTGTTTTGAAAAATTGTTTGGGAATTTTTGAAATATTGTGGGAAAACCAATTTTTTATTGTTTGGTTATAGATATTGGATAAATCTTGGGATTTGATTTAACCCATAATGGCATGTTTGCTATTTATTAATGGGGTGACAAACAAGGGAAAAAATCTAAAGATTGATATTGGAATACTATGTTATCTAACAACTTTGCCTTCAAAACATTTCCATCCAAAACTGGAGCATGGACAATTTCAAGCTTTACAATAGAATCTAAATTCGTTTGCAATAAGGGACTTTGTATTTTTTTTAGAAGGCAACATGTTGAAATATGCTAATTATGTTGAAAAAGGTATTCAAAGTTTCTTAGAACTTCTATGTCTTAGTGCAATAGTGTTAAGATTTCAAGTGAATGATAATAGAGCTTTGAAAACAAAATGTCAATCTAAAACCATTGTAGAACTACCAAAATTAGTTAGTATAGAGTGCACAAAAAAAAAAGTGTGATGATGAGTCTAAAGATTAGCCAAATACAATAATGAAAAAAGTAAAAGAGGACACCAACATAGATGTTTAGGTAGAGGAAACAAGTGATGAGTGCAAGATTGTTATTATAAACAAGCTTTATAATGAAAGGTACAAGAAGATTTTATGCTACCATTGGTTACCTACAAACATACCAAAACAACCAAAAACTCATAGAAGACTAGGATTTCACAAGTTTCCCCAAGCTCTATTGAATTGTGGCCTCATATTCACATCAACAACCTACACAATATCAACTTATGAGAATGTAGTCTGGGTATATTTTCAAATTTTTATGATTTAATCTTTGAAACTTTCAAGACCTTAAAACATTATATGATCAACATAAATATTCAACAATTCACATTTGGAACTCAAATGAAACATGTATCCAAGTTGGGTGACAATGAGGAGTTAAAGTGTTAGCCAAAATAAGTTCACAACAAGTATACAACACTATTCTTTAATCCTGAGAATGGTTAAATGTAAATGTTGTTGTCAACACTACAAAAGGTTTTTTCCAATATTTACTTTTTCAGAGGTGATAGAATAAAAAACAATTACATTAAAGATTGTAAACTTGGAACATGTATGGTTGTGCAAAAAAAAACATGGATGACTTGTTTTCTATTTAAGGAGTTCTTCTCATTTTGTATCAAGTTTGTCCCTAGTGGCATATCCCAATCTAATCACCATTTACTTATCCTAGATGGGCATGGCTCAAATGTCACTCTAGAAGTTATAAAACATGCCTCATAGTTTGGCTTAGATATGGTCATTTTACTTGCCCACACCTTTCATGCATTACAACCTCTAGACATGAGTTGTTTCAAACCATTCAAGTCTACCTTTGGGAATATATATATATATATATATATTATCATGGTTAAAAACAATCATCTAAAGCCAAATAAGGTACCACTAGCTAGCTAGATTGACAATGCATTTGACCAATCCTTGTCCAAACAAAACATATTGAGTGGGTTCAGGGCAATAGGGGTTTGGTCATTAAATCTTAAAGCTATGGATGATAAAACTAGACCTAGTAGTTTGTATACAACAAGAGAAGACAATTGTCATATAAATGAAAACATTAGGAGTTCAAATGATGCAAGAAATGACATCCCACAATGGGGAAATGATGCAACTACTAGTGAGTTAATGATCATGGGCACTATAGATCTTCATGATGTAGAAAACCATAATGTTACAAATTGGTAGAAGTGAAACTTAATTCTTGCAAAATATTTCACACTACTATAACAACAAATTTGCACTTCACATGCATACATTCATTGTTTTTGTTTTGATTCTCAACACACTTTACTTTATCATTCATTATTCATGGTTATTCCATATAACCAAAATCTATATTTCAAAATGCATGTAAAAAATTTCCAAAAACAATATCACAATTTATTTCATCATATTATAATACTACAAAAATTCACACAACAATTTAAACATATAAATTATTGCATAAGATTTTATTTCTTTGTATTACTAAAAACAAAATCAAAATTATAGTAGAATTCCATGTTCAATTGAAATGAAATCAAAACAACAAATACAATCTTATGGTATATCAAAACAAAATTTGTGGTTTTTTACTTCAAAGTACCTACAATTCCTTTCACTATTTTCCTCAAAACTATGTGTTTAAGAATGTCTTATCTTTTTTAGAACCTCCTCCTTTGGGCAATCCCAAGTCTTTTCATCATGATTCAAAACCAATAAGAATTCAAAATTCAAACTAACAAAGTTCTCTAATTAATCCCTATTTTAAATGCCTTGTTCATCCAAAACCATGCAATCATCCTATCCCCTTAACATTATCCCCTCTATACTTTGGATTCCATCCCTAAAATCCTTGAAAAATGACAAAAATGAAATGAGAATATTCCAAATCCTTCTAAACATTTGTCTTGTCTACTACAATCTCTATAGTCTCAAGCTACATAACAACCAATGGTTTTGTACCTACTTATAGCTCTACAATTCCAACCTATATATTTATTTTTACAATCTTGACCTCCTCCTCTACTAACCCAATTTGTGGATCTATTTCCAAATGTTGTATCTTGAATACCTCTTCTTCTATTGTTGAAATAATTTCCACTTGTTTTCGTTCCTAAGTTCTATGTGTTTTTTTCTCTTCTTGACCCCCTCCTCTAAGGTCTTGTGGTTTCTTTGTTTATACCTCCTCCTCTTGAACTATTCTACTTTGGAGGTTTTGTGGTTCCTTAATCTACATTTCTTCATCCTAAGCAGTTCCATTAAGCCCTACTTTAGTCTCTTCATCTTGGCCCGATGCTTCTATACTCATTGGACTATCACAGATAAAATCTAAATTTTTTTTTGATAAGTTTCCAACTTGTACTTCAAAAAAAATTCATGAGCTTTATGTTAAGCCCAATTTTTCTCCAATTCCTTTGTAAAATACTCCTTTGCAACCTCCCACCATTTTTCAAATTTTACCTTGGAATTTTTCATCTTGTTCTTTGTCTTCATCATGGTATAGTACTGTAACATTTGTTCATAATTTTCTATCTTTTTCTTGACATCAGTTGGGCCCAAATTCTTCTTTTGTTCCTATGCAATCTCCAACTGTGTTTGCAAGCGTTGCAAATTCTTTTAATATTTTATTTTTCCTCCATCAACTTTTGTCTTTCTGCCTTTGTTGTCTCTACTCTCTTCATATTGTATCAAAAATGCATTATTCATATTCATTAATTCCAAACATGTCAAAACATTCTTCTTCTCCTTCTTTTCTTCTAGTTAGTGCTTTCACTTAACTACCCAACGCCTCTTATTGTTACTTATGAGACAACAATGTTTTTGTCCACGTTCTATCAATGGTTTCGCAAATTTCAACCTTCTGCCTAAAATACTACAATTTTTCATCCTACATCTTCAGTTGTGTTGTGCTACCCTTGAGCTCCTCATTTTCATCCTATGTTTCTTAATGAACACTTTAATCTTCAACTCAACCTCTACCCCATTCTTCCTCTAGATTTCCACATTATGTTTATACCCCTTCTAAAATTTTTTTTCCTTATCCAATTCCTCCTATAATATTACCTTCTCCTTCTCCCCTGTAGCTAATTTATTATTTAAATTGTTCGCCTCCAGAGTCAAATTCCCCACATTCATATTCACAATTGCCATGGTTTGAAATAATTCAACTACCTTATTTGCTTGCATTACTTATGCAACCATCTCCTCCATAGACTTTGGTGTACTTATCTATGTCGTAGGATTTTTAAATCCTTGTACAAATAATCCCATCTCTTGCACCATTTTTTCCCCAATTCAAATTCAAATGGAAATCCCTCTGCAGATTATGGTCTACTAGGTGGTACTTGTATTTTTGATGGTTTGAACACTTCAAAAGAAGGTTGTGTCTCCACCCTTTCCATCTGCAATTCAGTAGCATGTAGATTTTCTATGTCTATTGTTGTTGTTGTTGCAAATGTTGTGGACTTGCAATGGTTTCCATCCAATCTTCATATACATTTCCATCAAAGTGTAGATGTTCCCCAACCTTTGGAAACCTCATGTCATGTTCCTCCTTAACTTCCTATTTCTACTCCCTCAATTGTTTCTCTTGTGGACATGCCATATGTGGTACCTCCTTCCTTTACTCCCTTAACTATGTATCCTGTGGAGTTGTCATCTATGGTACCTCTATAGTCTGTATGGCTACTTGTACCATTGTTGGCACTACAGAGTGTTCCATTTTTCCCCTCATCATTTTCTATGCCCTTACATTTGTGCTCTCATGTTCCGTCTTCACTCCTTTGTGTAAGGTTCTTCCTTCCTCAACTTTGTTCTTCCTCTTAAGAACACTTCTTGGAGAGTATGTTGTAGCTTTCTTTCTATTTTCTAATGTTGTTTACATCTCCTCCCTAGTTCTTTTAACCTTGGTTGGTGGTTTATGTGGATTCTCCTTTTGATGCACAAATGAATATCGAAAGATTTTTGCCAATACTAAGGTAGACTGACTAGTATCTTTCTTATCCCCTTTATTTTCCTTTACATACTTATACCACCAATTTAGCTCACTACACAAACTATTGAATATAATATGTGCTCAATCTACCTTTTTCCCTTTTTTTGTTCTCATCAATGTTATAACATTCATGTTGCTAAAATATTGGACCTTTTCCTTTTGATAATTGACATATATAATGGCAAGATACCTGACAAAGTATGGCAAACCCAAACTCTTTGTATTCCATTGATTTGCAGAAGAATTTATACATCGAAGTATACAACTCTGTAATGCATGGGCTGCTAGTGACTTACTAACCTACCCTTTCAAGTCTTCTACATACCTTTTTGCACATACCCCAAAGACATATATAATTAGTCGTTTACTAATGACATACACCTTATCCTTACGCTTAAAGTAATTATATGTGCCCCTGATCAAGAATGTGTTCAAAAATTCCAACATGACAATGGGCATCAGTGTTTCCCAATCCATCAAAAACAAAGTAACCAACCTTACTTTAGAAGCCCAATCTTTTTCTTCAAGAATATCCTTCCAATTCTCCATCTGCTCAACATGCTCATCATAGTTTTGTTTTGTTTGTATCCACATGAATTACTCAAGATTTGGAATTTTAATACCTTTCTCCAAAAGTGTGGTTTTGTCTAAGATTGTGCGTCTTTTCATTGCTACAGATTCCGACTCTTGCCTCTCGATCTCCATTGCCCTTCATTGTGCTTTTGCCATCATCTGCACCTTTGTGGATTGTTGTACTTCCATTTGCACTTATGTGGATAGTTGTTCTTCCACTTCAACAATGTTTTCCTTCCATGTCTCCTTTTGCACTATCTATGCTTCCACAAATTGCTGCTCCATAACTTCATTTTCCTCTAATTCTTCAATGAACACCGAATCTACTGATGTAGCTTTTGGTCCAATTTGCTCTTTTGCACACCAACGTTTTTTTCTTTTGTGCAAAAACTTAACTATAGATGTTATAGTTATATTTATATCTTGAATTATCGTCTACAAAAATTATATTTTTTCATTATACACCTTCCTTTTTACACATTCCAAAGATGATGATGAATGTAACAATGACCTTATAGCCAAGGCCGAATATGCAACACATTTTCACACTCTACTATTCTTAACTCTTCTTTTGCTTATGTTATTTTCAACAATTTCGCTTCCTCCTGCTTCTTCATGCTTACTACTATGACTAGGTGAATACTTTTATTGATTCAGCCGATACCCCTAACAGATCATCTTTAGATCTTTGGATCCCAAATCCCTCACTTATGTAATTATTGCTCACGGATTTGTTAGTCATGTGTAGATCAAAAACTAATATTGTGTTCACCATAGGATCTTTTATATATTCTTCAACTGCAATACTTTGCATATGTGGTTTTTGTATCTCACAATTTTCATCATCCTCCTCCATATCAAAATTTTCCATTTGAACTCCACTTACACTCTATTCCCAATATATTGGTATCTATTGTTTTTGTTTCTGAATTTTAGATTCCATGTACTTGTAAGGTTTCAACTTATTCACATTGACCAACACCAGGTTAGTTTCAAACTTCTCAATGGTCACCAATAACACAATTTTATTTGGCACACATATTATATTATGTATGGTCCAAACCATTTCCTAGTAAACTTCCTTAAGTGTGACATATATATTACCCTTTGGAAACCACATAACATAATTGCCAAAATTGATTTTTTTTTTTGGATTCTTTTGTTGACTTCATAGTGTTTTATTCCACTACTAAATTATTGTAGTTTCTATAGCCTGCATTCTAGCTTCCTCCGACTTTTCCAGCTTTATAATTCTACTAGTTAAAACTCTCACTAAAGTAATATCTCTCTCATTTCCACCATCAATTGGCACCAATGTATTTTGTGGGCATCAATGGATGTAATCCATACACTAATTGATATGGTGTATACCCTATTGCTATTTTGTATGCATTTTTGTATGAAAATAACACTGTAGACAAATGTTCATCCCAATTTAACCTATTTTCACAAACTAACTTGGTCAACAATGTTCCAAGTACCTTGTTAGTAGACTTAGCCTACCCATTCCCTTGAAAATTATAGGTTGTAGAACTCACATGTTTCAATATAAAATGATTTGTCAAATAATTGATGGCATCAATAATGAAATGAACTCCCTGATCAATGATTATAGTCAAAGGACATCCAAACTTTGTTAATATGCATTCATACAAAAAATTTGTTGTGACAACTACAATATTAGTTTTCAATGTTCTTGCTTCCACCCACTTGGTAACATAATCTATGGTTACAAGAGTTTTTTTTCCTTGTATACCTTCATGCTACTTGATTGGCCCCACAAAATCAAGTCCCCATTTCATAAATGGTTCCTCTAGAAAACTTGTAACCAGTTTTGCAAGACTTTGAGTTGCCAATCCTCCTATTCTTTGACATGCATCACAAGATTTGCAACAATCATGCACATCTTTATATATAGTTGGCCATCAATATCCACCATCCATAAAAAAAATTTGTGTCATTTTAGTTGCAAAATGACCTCTTAATGGTCCTTCATGCAATTCTCTCATCACCATCTATGTTTTTATAGTTGTCAAACATCTTTTAAGTCTGTTATCTTGGCCCATTCTATATAATTCACCATTCTTCAATGTGAATGGTTGTGCTGTTTTGACCAATCTTTGCTTCTATTATATAAATAATGTGCCTTCAATCTATCCTATTTTCAAAAAAAAATTTACATCATTCAACCATTCAGGTTCTATGTAAAACAAACTTGCATATATTGTTTGATCATGCACACTTGTGGGTTTTATAATATCTAGTAGTATTAACAATGCATCTACAATTACATGAATTTTTTTTGGCTTATACATTACTATGAAATCATATTTTAGGAACAATAACAACCATTTAGTTATTTTCCTTAAAACCTATGGTTTATTTAACTAATGCCATATGATCTACATAAAAGATAAACTTACCCAACAAATAATGTTTGAACTTGTGTAAAACAAAAACCATTACTAAAGCCTTTATGTGTGTGGTGCTATAATTTGTTTTGTTATGTTCAAAAGCCTAGAAGCATACACTACAACATAGTTCCCATAGCTAACAAGGATGCATATGTATGAACATAAAATTCCACCTGCCAATTTGGTGATATCAATATCATTGCTTCAATATACTTTTGTTTGGTCAATTCCTAAGCCTTTTAACATTCTTTTGTCCAAAAAAAAGTTTTTGTATTTTTGGTCAATTTAATGATAGGTGCCATAATAGTAGCAATTTTTTTGATAAAACATCTGTAAAATTGTGCCATCCCATTGAATATTTGAATTTATTATGGATTTTTTAGTGGTGGCATGTTTATTATTGCTTGTATTTTTTTTGGATTTGGTAGTTTCCTTTTTTTGAAAATAATAAAACCCAAAATTATCCTTGAAAATACCATAAATTCATATTTTTTTGGATTCAAACTAATGTCATATTCTTTGCACTTTTGAAAACATAATTTGAGCTTTTGTAGATGATTTCCATGTCACTATACATTATACAATCATCTAGAAATATCTACATAAAACTATCTAAATATTCTTTAAATGTTTTTTTAACAACTCTTTAATATGTTGGAGGTCCATTTTAAACTTCAAACGACATCACCTTCCATATAAAAGCCCCCAATATGTAACAAATGTTGTTTTGTATCTATCGTTTGGAGCTATAAAAATTTGATGATGTCCTAAATATCCATTCAAGAAAGAATATGTCATATCCTATTATTGTGTTCAACACTTCATCTGTGAAAGGTAATGGGTATGGATCCTTCTTTGTGGCTGCATTTAATTCTCTAAAATCTATACAAATTCTTAGTTTGCCATTTTTCTTAGGTATTATTATTATGGGTGACAACCATGTTGCCTCCTATATAGATTGAATGAATCTAATTGTTAACAACTAATTTATATTGTGTTTGACTACTGTAGCATAGTTGTAACTTAATATGTACCTGATTTAATCTGTTGGTTGTAGAGTAGTGTCCAACTGAATTTTATGTTGTGGTAACTTTGGTGGAATCCCTTTCAAATCTTTATATGTCCATGCAAAAACATCTTTAAATTCCTTCAACAGTTACTCCACTTCCTACACCTTACTTGTTTCAAGTTGTGCATTAATCTTCACCATCTATGGTTCTACATTAGTTCCCAAATTGAGCTTCATCAATTGTTGATCTTTTGTTAATGTCCATCCAACTATCTATAATTATTGTGCTTTGATTTTTGTTAGAGTTTCATCCACTACAACATTCCTTGGTTGATGATTATAGTATGTTTCCAAATACACCTTATCCTCCAAAGTTATTTATGGTTCATATATGTTGCCAACTGCCTTTTTCCTTGTGCTTTATACTCCAAAGTCTTGCTTCAGAATACTAGCCTTCACATTTGGATTCATGATCTCCCCATTTGTGATTTTCATAGATTGAATTGTTTCAAGAAAATTGATTGTTTCTATTGAAAACAATTTTGGTCTATAACAAAGATGATATCTTCTATTTTGTTTGTGATAACATTTTGATAATCATAACACAATAGCATTTTTGGTCTTCTTACTTCACCTCCCAAATGCTTGGTGATTGTAATTGTTTAGACCATCCCATTCCCTTTTATGGTAATAATGTTACTCCCCAAGTCATGTGCCACTTTAACATCCTTCAACCATGGTCTTCCCAACAACATGGAATAACTAGAATCTAGCACACTATTATGAAATACAGTAAATGTAGTTATGTAAGGAACGCCATGAACATATATTTTCAAATCTCTAATCAACTACACTGGTTTTGTGGTTGTTTGATGTGCCATCTTCAAATTATATGGTGCAGGTTTAGGTTCTACAAGCCCCAACTTTAATCTCAACTATTTTGTGATAATATTAACTCCATAACCTCCATTTAGCAACATATCTTCTATTATATTCTTACCAATCTGTACTTGGATAACTACCAT
>Ga0209208_10003445_pt1 | contig 22646 bp, 22 predicted proteins | sample S1TSphfallax_3_FD_187694 | JGI IMG/M metagenome (GOLD analysis project Ga0209208, IMG submission 187694) | Host-associated microbial communities from peat moss isolated from Minnesota, USA - S1T2_Fd - Sphagnum fallax MG (SPAdes) (version 2) | ecosystem: Host-associated > Plants > Peat moss >...
CTTTAGATGAGGGTCCAAGGTCCAATAGAGCAACCCTATTGGAGGAGAGCCATAAATTGGACCCATGCCCTTTAGATGAGGGTCCAAGACCAAAAAGTGGCAATTTGAGGCTAAACCTACATGGCACCATTTTGGACCAAAAAATCAATTGGTTCAGACCCAAAAAAAGAGCTCAAAAGGAGAGCTCATGATTTGAAGAACCCAAGATGCAAGATAGTGTCCAGGGTAGAGTCCAACTCAAGGGTTCAGTTTGCCAAATGGGTCCAAATTGGTTCCTAGGAATTTAGACCCTGGAACCCCATCTAAAGTGGGCCTTAATCAAAGCATGCTGATTAGGTGTACAGGATTGGCAACCATGCTGCTGAACAGCTAATTCAGCATGAGAATTTGTTGATTGAAAGGGAGAATAAGATGCTATCAATGCTTTAGGAGCTGAAGATAACATGCCAAAGCTGTGGAGAGAGTAGAAAATGTGTGAAAAGGTGGAGTTGGTGGTGACAAACTGCATGTGGGGAATAGAAGTTTTTGCAAGCTGCTATCAGGAGACATGTGAACAGCCAACACTGGGAGATATACTGTTTCTTGCTTGTAGATATGGCAGAAATGTCTTGGTCGGGTAGCAAGATTCACAGCCTTCTTGCAGAATGTGTTGAACAACATAAAATTCTCATGGGGTGAAGTCTTGTCTGACTTCAGATAGGATCTGCTATACATTGATCTTTTTACTCAAGTCACACTGCAGTCCCTGGGCCCCTGTTGATCCAGCATGCAACAGACCCCACCTCTGTTCAGCTTTGGTTCAGAAGAAGTCGAGTCAGGAGATCTTGTTACATGGTTAAAACTTCCTTCTGACTCTATATTGAATGTGAATAATCGCAGGTTGAATGGCTTATACTATGCTCCCAGATGATGCACAAGCAAGCATTGACTGTGAGTAGTAATACTGTGAGTAATCGCTCAAAACCACATGCATCAGCTTGACTGAGAAGAATCCACAAAAAAAGCCCATAAATGTGTTTACGGTATAGACCGGGAGATAATACTGAGAATAACACCATTTATACTCATCTCAACAAGACTTGAATTAACAAAGAACAAGTTATTCCTTATAATCTTTCTGTGACTAGTAATATACATTGATTGTATAAGGCCCAAAAACTGAACAAAGAGCTGGGCTCCCAGTATCAACAGGGCCCATATGTACCCTTTTTCAGAATTCAATGTCCAATTCCATAACTGGTGGAAGAAAGTGTTCAGGCACTTCTACATTGAGATGGGGAGGAGATTGTTTACTTGGTAATTCGGGCCAAGTTTCTGCTGTCTCCCATTGTATAAAGCCTTTCGTAGATCTCAGCCTCTACATTACTGAATGTCACCATTGCTTGGAACAAGCAGGGAAGGCCTGTTTGCAAGCTGTTCAGAGTGTAAGCTCGAGTATCAATGTGAGCTTTCTGCTCTGCCTCAAGCTCCTCCTCAAGCCTCCTCCTCACTGTTTCCATGCGCTGCCTCCTTTCATTAACCTCAGGTCCTCCTCTGCTGGTGAAATCAGCATTTTGCTCATAGCCATTATTGTCACCAGAGTTCTTCAAGGGTGGAGAGTGCAACAGTGGAGGGCGAAATGAGAAGTCTCTCATGGATGCACTATGAAGTGAAACTTCTCGCTTTTCAAGCTCTCGTGCCAAGAACTCAACCTTCTTCTTGATCCGCAATTCCTCACATTGCAGTCTCAACATCTCATGGACAACAGAAGCAAAACCTGCTATGGCTTCAATTGCAACTCTGTCAGGCACCTGATCCATTGAGGTCTGCCACTGCTGGCACAGTCCATAGACTGGGCTTGCATTCTCACAGTGAAGCTGGGAACGGTCTGGGGATCGTGATCCATTCCTCTGTGGCTCCACAAAGTGAAAAAGACTCAAACGTAACCACCCAGTTAAATTTTTCAGGTACTCTCTCTGTGTGTTCACAAGTTTGCTTAGAGATTCAACCCACCTGTCATAGGAAAAATACAATCATAACTCCCTCTTGCAACATCATACAGCAAACCTGAAAAGCACACCTTGTAGAAAGTTTCTCTGAGGACAACTCCATGAAGATATTCGATGCTTCACCATAGAACAATATTTGGTAATTGCAATTCAGAAAGCAAAGTTCATTTCAGTGATGGCAAAAATTGGCACACAAAAATTTAGGGAAGGAGACCATAAAATTCAACTGACTTGTGAAGTGCAGCTTCCAATTGGGCAGTGGAGTGTCTATGAGAGCTCGTGGTTGGCTCTGAGGCAGCAGAGTTGTCAAGCCTCTTCATGGCCTCAACAGCTTTCATCTGAGACTGATGACAGTTTGAAAGCTCCTTCCACATGTTCATCATCCTGAGCAGCCCATAAACTCAGTAGGTTAGCAATGTCCTTTCAAGTGGTCATTGCCAAGAGAGATGAGCTCAACAATATTGGATTCAAATGCTTTTCAAAATCCAACACAACACATGTAAGTTCATAAGTTAACATGATGTCCCAAATCCACAATGACAATTGATATAACAGAGCACTGCAACAAGTGTGTTGTGTCCAACCAAAGACAACATAACTGATGACTGATGACAAGGCTGGCATGATTCTATATTGAGTCAGTGCACAACATCACAAAAGTTGCCAATGCCCCCAAAAAATTTCAAGGCCACTCCATTGTTGTGCAAAATTGATTTAACATATCTGCAAAAATCTGGGGAATATGACCATGTCTCCAAGGTCAAGTTTGACTTGATAGGACTACATGAACCTTGGCTTCAAATACATAGGAAGGATAAGCTTCAAAGATAATCTCATAATGTTGCTTGACTGGCACAACAGCAAGAAAACTGGAAGAAAAGCAGTAATTGCACAAAACCAGCAACAACAGTTGCATGCAAGAGCCATACTCTTCAAGGAGTTGCAAAAGTTGTGGGTAAAGCTCATCATCCCTCAGTCGTTGGACTTCTGCTGCTGCGCTCTCTACAGCATGTACAGCAACTGCCATACGGGTCTGCAGCATTTTAATGTTCGCCCGAGTTCTATCAATTACTAATTGATCTTCACCCCTTGCATCTTGGTTTCTGTACAAAGCACATTTCTTCTCGAATTCAATCCTCAATGCTTCTGCCTCCTGTTTCATGACATCAAATCAAACAACTTTGCATCAATCTTCTCTGTAAGTGATGATTGTGAATGATTTGATCCACAAAACAAGAAGACTACCACCCTGGATTATCTGGAACATACATAGAGATGTGGAGAAGCAACATTTGTGTTACAACTTAAGAGAAGTTCAAGGAGGCTAACCTTGACTTCTAGGTAGAGTTTTTTTTCCCATGCATATAGTCTATCTAAGGTGGAAGCATGGCCGCCAGTTGACCCGCCATCATCACCCCATGCTGAACTGCTCAAGCTGCTGCTAAGGCTTGAAAAACTTGCTATACTGGCAGATTCCTCGCTATAAAAAGTGATGTGGTTGCCGTTTCTATGCTGATGGGGAGGCCTGTCTCCTGACTTTGTTGGCAGTCTGCGGAAGGACACATTTAGCATCCTAGCTGATTCTCCCACTCCTGCAATGCCAGCAACTTGCATGAACAACTTGATTGATACATATATGTTTCTATTCTCAGTCATGATAAGCATGGTATGAACATTCTGAATATTGAGGTTCTTTTCACTGAAATCAAGGTGAGTGAAAGGGGCTTCAAGAAACCAATGTCAATCAAACTCACCTCTGAAACTGTCTGAAAAGCTTGAATGATAATGGACCTTTTTTGTCTCAAGCATGCGGGAGACTTTCTCGCCACTCTCAGCAGCATGCAAAAAGGAGTCATCAACTTCCTTGAGCACCTCAAGTAAGTCATGGCCTGACTTCTCTGGGGGTACAACTACCAGCTGTTTTTTTGATTCTACCATGCTCTTTTCTAGCTTTTCCTCAGCTACAGGTATTATAGCTGTTGAAGTCTTCTCCTCATCAAACTTCAAAATGGATATTGGTTTCACAACCTCAGTCTTAGGAAGAAGCACTTCAGCTTGCTTCTGTACATTGGTTTGTAGCTGTATCTTTACTATGGGACTTGCTTCCTGGGGTTTCAATTGTTCCTGCCCCTCCTCATCATCCGAATCCTAAGCAGCAATAGGTCAGCATATTCACCAAAACACAATGAATTTTTCTTTGCTGCAGGTTTCAGTCACACATGAGATCAAATTACATGGATTCAAGGGCAGGATACTGGAATAGAAAGGAGAAATGACAGTCACCTTTGGAGGAGGGCCATCTATATCATCATCTTCATCATCAACATCCTCAAGCTCTGGAATATCTTCCTCCAGCTGCGTTAGATTTAGGTTTGGAAACTGTCGAGGCCGCCGAGGCTGCTGCAAATCATGTTGCTGTTGATTTTGTTGCTCGCTGGCATAATTGAAGGAGGAAGGAGGGGTTGTTGGGCGGAATGGATCAAGAAAAAGGTCTTGCCAGCTACTGCGGGCTGATGAAGGAAGAGGTGGCATTCCTTCTCGAGATAGGGGAGGTGGAGGTGGAGGTGGTGGTGCTTGAGCAACATACCTCCAATCATCTTCAAAACTAGCTGGTTCTATAAGAGGTGGTGGGGGTGGCAAACTGAGATAATTGTCTTCTTCCATAGTCATAGATTCTGCAACCCGATTTGCCTTGCTCATCCTGATCTTAGACTTTGTTTTAAGAATTCCATTGGGGACTGCAGCATTGGATTTTGGCTTTTTGGGAGCAGGAGTTGGAGAAGAAGCCTCTTTTTGAGGGGGAGGAGGAGAGCATGGAAGCTCAAGGCGAGGAGGAGATGGGGGTTGAGGAGTAGGGGAGAGGATGGGTGTGACAGTTGGAGACATGGGTGGTGGTGGTGGTGGCAATGGAAGAGGAGCAAGGTCAAATCTAGGGGGAGTGGTTGGGATCTCTGGAATAAATGAAGCAGGAGAAGTTAATAATACTGGATCCTTCACCTCTCCTTCAGCAAATTGCCTAAATGCAGAGCCAGCTCCCTTCAATGCCACAACATACTGAGCATGAGAAGCTGCAAAAGCATGTCGTCTGTACACTGCCTGCTTCAAAAAACGCTTTCGTGCCCTGCATCTGGCCACCACCTCTTCATTCTCCACTTTTGAGTTTGAGCACCCCATCTTCTTGTTGTTTCTTCCTATTCCAGCCTGTTCATCAGATTTTATCCATGCTTCTTCTTCTGTTTCCTGCCAGAGAGATCCCATAAGAGCTCAAGATCAGAAAGATGTGCAGCTCAAGCTCAAGCTCAAGCAGTACAATAAATGAACAGACATTATAAAAAGAGAGTTGGCAAAGATTGTTTGCAAAGATTACAAAGGCAGATGCTGATCTCCATCCAACAAGCAGAATAATGGCATGGCTAAGGGAGTGCAGATTCAAGGAAACATCAGTTTTGGAAAATCCAATCATCAGTCAAACATGCTGACACAATCCTTGTGCCTTTGCGGTGAGAACCTTAAAGACAATTCTGGGAAAAATCAATGGAATTGTAATGAGAGAAGCAAACAGTCAGCATTCTGGAGTGTTCAAGCTACCGAAAAATCACAACCAAAAAAAAAAGAGGTGATTTCTGAAGAAGGCTATAAGCTCTGTAGCCATGCATGCATCAGGAATGGAATCGATATGCAAATGACATGAGAATCAGTGTGTGTAATGCCAAGAATGGCCCTCCCTCTCTCTCTGTCTCTAGGAGTAGTGCTGATGTAAAGGCAATTGGCATTCTTTGCAAGTTCCTTTAGATCAGCAATTAGACTCCTATGATTGAAAACTGAAAACTCTAGTGCTCAGCGTGAGATTCAGAACAAGAGAAAGAGATAGACGCAGAGACAGAGAGAGAAACAAGCCTAGGGGAAAAAAACGGAGGAAAAAGACATAACAAAGACAGATGCAAAGAAAAGATCCAGAGAACTTGCAACGACAAAACACAAACATTTTTTCATAATGTTTTGTCCCTAGGAGTAGTGCTGATGTAAAGGCAATTGGCATTCTTTGCAGGTTCCGTTCAATCGGCACTTAAGACTCCTATTCTTGAAAACTGGAGACTCCAGTGCTCGTCATAAGATTCAGCACAGAGAGAAACACGCACACACACACACACACACACAGAAACAAGCCGGGGAAGAAAAATGGAGGAAAAAAAAAGACACAAAATACAAAGGAAGGATCCAGAGAGCTTGCACACGACGAAACAGAAACAACAACAATAATACACTGGAATTTCAAACGTGGACAAACAAAAACGCAGAAGAAAAGCTGCTTCACTCACCTAATGCGTTCTTGGTTGAAGAAAGAATGAGAGAAGCTACAAGCAAGCAATTCTGGCGCCATTGTGCAATTCTTAACCATCTTGGTTTCCTGAAACTCCTTCACTGCACATCACCATCATTATTGTTGTTGTTCTCCTCCTTTTTCCTCTTCCTCCGCCTCCGCCTCCGCCTCCTCGGCGTACCTATTGTCCCTTGCAAGCTCCCTCTCCCTCGTCCGCCGCATTGCAAAATTCCGATCGACGAGCACCAAGACCACGCAGCATCGCAGGCGCACACAAGCGCCGCTATCCGTGCTTCCGCTAAATGTCTGAGCTGCCTCTAAATACAAAGGGGGCAAAAATACAAATTAGCTTAAGCAGGGGAATTTTCCTTTTTTTAATAAAAAAACTATTATTATTATTATTATTATTATTATTATTATTCAATTTTAAAGTATAGGTAAACAAACAGGGATTTTTTTCTTTTCTTTTTTTTGGTTTCAATTTTGTGATATGGAAAAAATATTCTTATTATTTGGCGAAATTTTTCTCAAGAAATAGAAAAATTAGTCTTCAAATTTACACTACAAAAACACAAACTTCCCAAATATTTCCCAAATATTTAAAAATAATTTGAGACATATTCAAAATTTGGGAATTCTTTTGAAAAAAGAACAAAAATATTTTGGGAAAAAAATCCCAGTAGTAGGAGACCTAAATCAGGTGCCCACTTTTTTCCTTTTTTTTTCCCCCCTCCTGATACCTGGCGGGTACCTACTGGATATACCCGCCAGATACACATCAGGCATCACAAGAATTTTTTAAAATGGCTGCCCGGCTTTACAAAAATGGACCGTTTAGCCACAAAAATAGACCAATAGCCATAATGTGCTTTGTAAGAGTATCTCTAAATACACTACAGAAATCTGGCCATGAAAACCAGCTATGTTCGGGCAATAAGTTGGAAATTAATGTGCAAATATATGGCAATATTTTTCAATGTAGTGGTGATCATGCTTAAGACAATTTTAGCCAAATTTGGGTGCCTATAAAAATAAATAAATAAATAAATACATTTAAGCATCTATCTATATTTTTGGCAAAACCTATGAGAAAATATATGTGTCTAGTAATTTCATTTTAAAATTATTTTTCAAACTTTGGAGTTTAGAAAACCCAAACTACACTTTTTTAAAATTTTGGGAAAAAAAAAAGATTTGTGGCAAAAGTTCATCACTCACCAAAAAAACAAAGAAAAACCTTGCATGGGCATGCATTAAAACTTTCTCCTTTATATTCTCGTATATTGCAAGGAGTTGAGATTCCAACATGCATAGTGCATTTTTTACGTATATCATGAATATATGTCCAGCCTTTTTTTGTTGGTGTGATTGTTCACTTTTGTAAAATTTGGGAATTTCATGTTGCAAATTTCAATGATTTTTTGAGAACTATAGTCAGAAAATATCTGAAAAAAGAATTCTAAAATTTCTTTTAAATTGCCATATTCTCTATACATGGTTCAAGTAGGTAGTCAGAAAAAATAATAATAAAAAAAATAAAAAATCATCTCATGTTGTGTTAATAGCCAAATTTGGCTAAATAATCTTAGTGATGATCACCACCTTGGCTACATCACAAAATTGAAGGGAAGTTTTTAAAATAGATAAATTAGAGATATCATAGAAAATGCAAAAATTTGCTAAGCAAAATGATATAAAAAAAACTCATGATATACTTTACACTCTAATGTTTTCATTTTCAATCCACTCGTCTAGGTCAAATTAAAACCCAAAAGGCCAATCTAAAGATATTATATTCGAGTTTGGAGTTCTTGGTATTCTCACAACAAAGCCTAAATATGATTGTTGTATGGGAGACTACCCTTTTAATGACAATCTATCTTCATGCACAAACTTATTTAGCAAGTGAAAGGAAGGAATTGACAATCCAAAGTCTTCATGAGAATCCAATCCCTTGAAGTGGGTGAGACTCGAGAGTTTCCCAAAAAGTCCCACTATCACACAAATTTGTGATACGAATACAAATAATCACGATAATATTGAGTTTCATCCACAAAAACACACACACAAAGAGTGAGTGAGTTGCTCTTGCAATGAGGAATGAAGGAAGGAATGAACTTTTCCAATACACGGGCACCATAATGGATCCAAGCTAAGCTACAGTTTAAAGCTCGCAAACAACAAAAAAAGGAACACTTATCCTTTGGGATTGTATATTTGTTGCATAAAGGTTGTAAGGGAGAGAGGTGGGAAGTGGAGTTTGACAATAACAAAAAAGACAACTTGAATAATAATAATTCATGTATACTATTGGCATGATTGGTATGCTAGAATCATCAAGGTAGTCAAAAAGCCCAAGTTTTTGCTCTTTGCACTCACATGTTAAGTCACACACACCTCAATTCAGATTCTTTTTTTCTTTTTGCAACAAAAACAATGAAGGGTTTTTGTCTCCATTTCATGAGTTGTTTTAGGTCACCTAGTTTAATTGTAATAATGTTCTTGGGGTTTGTGCCCTTTTCCCCTTAGAAAAATGCATAAAAACCAATGCAACCCAAAGCAAAGGTTGATGGTTGATGATACATTTGACACCGCCTCTTTTGTTTCTTCCATCCCATTTGCTTTTCATGTCCCCCCCCCACCCAAAAAAAAAGCAAGAGGAAAAAAAGAGTGGTCACCCATTTCATTTTGATTGGGGTTAAAAGTTGCAAGATAGAGAATCATTCATGAACCACAAGCAAGGATGTTGGCCAATGGACCATCTCTTCTTCTTTACCTCCATAGTTCACCAACTATTTCTTCTTTCAAGAATGGGGATCCATGTCTAACATGGTTCTTTTGATTCCATATTACCTCTATTTTAGGTTAACCATACTTTCAACTCCATTTTGAGATGACCTAATTCCAAAGGTGGGAAACTTGGAAAGTTGATTTTATTTTTTCATAATTTCAATAAGGTTGAGTCCATGGACCATATAGCTAGCTGATTAATAAAGAGACTAAACCCCCTTTTCAGCTCCAATTTTCCTTCATGTTTTTGACAAGTTATAGTTGACTTGGAAGTGTGAGTATGGTTCCTTAACAAATTGTGTGTTTTTGTCTCATCTTTGTCCATTTTCTTTCCACTTATGTACTTACAAGAGATGGCACCATTAGCTTAATTAACTCCTTGTTGGTTTAGATGTCTTTCCCTCCTTGTTTTATGGGGCCTTTAAAAGGACGATATGCAAAGACAAACCCAAATTAACATCACTTGTAATCCGTTAAATAAACTTTGTTTTTGCATCAAAATTTTGTCTATTGCTTTCAATCCCAATTCAAGCATGGAATGGCAAACATTCTATATTGCAATATTGTAGTCTAAAAAGTTGTTAAACTAATCCCAGAAACAAAGTTTAAGAGGCTTTTCCCCAAGTGCTATTGATATTATGGCCTCTTTTTGGAGATGGGTATGTGTGGGGTAACCTTGGAGGTATTGATACAAGGACTATGAAGTTTTTAACTTCAAATTTCAGATGGGTTTTGTTGTGTCCAAACTCCAACCTATTTAGTGATAAATATGGCAATAAAATATTAGAATATCTCAACAAAAAAATTTTTAAATGAATGGGATGTAATGAGCTCAACTTATGCAAAGCTGCAAAACCAAGTTTCAATTTGTTAGCTCTTTTTTTCATCTCACAAAATTGATAATGACGCAAAGTTGTTCTTCAAAATATGGTATAAAAAATTCCTACCATAATTCGTTTAAGATTTTTTAAAAGAGGAAATTGAGGATATGAGTTAATAATGCTCCACTTATTGTCCCAGGTTTTTTCTATTGGAGAGATTGGATTTGGTTTAGACAAAGAAGTGCAATAATGAGAAACTTTTTACCACATTGCCAAATTTTAAAAGGAAGGTCAATTTTGCACTCCTTGCATGGAGTAAGTGGGTGATGAGTTGCAACTTCACCAAATGCTTCTTGGACTTAAAACCCTAAACCCAAATTTACAAACAATTAGGGATTGCCTAATTCCTATAGGCCATGCTTGCAAGCCTCCTCCTCCCATTGTAACCAACTCTTAGCTCTTGGTGAGATGGTTTGGAAACCAACCACCTATAAAAGTTATAAGTATCAAGTGGCCTTTTGAGTCCTTTAGGGAAGAACCCCAAAAAAACAAAAAAGGCATTCTTCACCTTCTTTGAGGTTAGCCACCACCCCTAGACCTAGACCTAGACCTAGGTCTAGGGATGGGATGGGAAAGCAAGTAGTAAGTAATAACATCCCCACCACTAACATTATTGATGAGAGTTTGTTTAATAGAACTACAAGGAGAGGAAAACACCATCTACATATGTGACTAGATGACCTAATTAATCCTACAGGTCTATAGTCCATACCCGTGTTGACCGGTTATTTCTTTTTTTAATAACCGTTAGGTAGGTTTTAAATTTTTTTTGAACCACACAGGTTATCAATATCTATCTCCCAAAAAATTGGTTTCTAGGTAGCTTATCAAAAAAATTGAGCAATAACCATCAGTTATGCATAAGGGTATTTTATCAAATAACCAATTGATAATCACTTGTTATCCTACTGGTTATGTTATACGGTGTTTAAAAATATTGAGATCAAAATTACTATTTTTTCTTTTATTTTATTTTTTTGGTATATTAGTGTTTTAAAGATTGATAACCTACCTTGATGATAATTGGGTCATCCAGGTAGGTTATTAGGTTTTTGAAAATTCAATACCAGGCAGTTATCTATTTAACTGGTTATCAAAAAAGTAGTGTAGGATATTAGTAACCAACTTAATACCCAGGTTGATAACCTGATCAAAACTCCATAACATGGGTACATACTGGCTGATTCAGCAGGTTTTCCAGTTTGTCTCAAAGGGAAGAATCTGCAGCTGCTACTATCAATTTTGATACGCCTTTACTAATTTATGCTACCTACCTTTTTTTCTTTTTTTTTATGTATTTTGAGTAGGATGAGCAGGGTTTTTTTTCTTTTTTTTTTCCCCAATTTTGTGATATTGAAAAATTTGGAGATCTTTTTTCAAAAAATAAAAAGAAAAGTAAGAAAACCTTAAACCAGAAAAACAAAAAAATTCCAAGAATTTCCCAATTTGTTTTGGTCAAAAACACCCAAAATTTAGTGGAAAAAAGAAACACCTGAGAAGTGAGAGTATATACTGTATGAGTCCAAATTTGCAATGCAAATATTGTATTTAAATTAACTCATCAATTTACTTTTTATTGTGTTTATTCTTTTTCTTCTTCTTCTCCCTTTCCCTTTTTTTTTTTTTTCTTCTTCTTTCTTCCTTGTAATGTCTGCCAAATAATAAATGGAAAATGTAGTATATATTTGAGTGACCTTAATCAGTGTTAGATTTTTAAAACTTTAGTTTGTGTTTGAAAATTGCTCCAAATTTTTTATTCACAATGTCAATATTGTTGCTTTTGTACTTTCTTCTTCTCTGAACTGTGGCCAAATTTGGCTAATTCCTCTTTTGGATGATTGCCAATGTGGCTACATCACAAAATTGGGGGAAAAAAATAAATAAAATCATAATCCATGTTATTAAGGCATGAACATATCACTCTTACACAATAATATTGGAAATGCTTTTCAATGGCAACAACAACAATTTCGATTGCAAATTTTAACAAAATACTTATTATTTTGTTCTTTGCTAGATCCTTTTTTTTTTTTCTAATCTTCATGGTTTGACTCTCATTCATTTTTTCACATTGAAAAGCTGACTATATTATGATTTTATGTGTTGAATTTTACAATTGTTGGAAAAAATTACACCATGGTGTGGATCAAAAAATAAGTAAACCAAATATATTGGATTTGCCACTTACTTGAACTCCTCCCTCATTCCTTAGTTCGAATTATTGAATCTCAACATCCTATCAAGTTAATTTTAGTACATCACTTTCGCCCTAAATATTTGTGTTTCATGTGCTTAAAACTCTTGGAATTATGAAATTCTTTAGTTCAGGTTAGTTAAAATATTTCATTGCATGTGATGTTTATCCTAGTTATGGTGTAGGTGACATTTACATGTAATGATATAACCTTATGCATGCAATATTAGGGGAAATAACTTTTGGAGGGGAATTATGTATTTGATGTAAAAGTATTGTAAATTGGTGACTACAAAATTGATTCAATTGGGGGTTGAATTGTCAATTTTTGTACAGAATTTGCCAGTTGTTGCCCCCAAACAAATATGTACATTTTTGCATAAGCAAAACTGAAGACTCCCATAATGAACTGGTAGAATTCTTCTAGTGTACATGGAGCACACCTTGCACTCAGTAAAATTTCTGCCTCAACAGATGATGAGGAACCTTGCACATAATCAGGTTACTAAAATTGAAGAATCTTACATATAAGGTGCCTCTTCTCCTTCTCTTCAAGTGAATCACAGCCATTTAAAATTCTACTGGATCTTTACACCGGGTACCTTGAATGGGGCTGTTCTGGGATTCAGGTCCAGCACTTGCCTTCAGGCTCACACTGGGCCCTCATCTCCCAAGATGCCCCATTCTTTAGTCCATTCCCAAAGGGCTCAAAAGACATAAGTTATAATTCTTTAGTCCATTCCCAAAGACTCAAAAGCCATAAGTTCGCAACTTAGCCTGTATAAAGTGGACAGCCAAGATTGTAATTTACTATGAAACATTTTTTCTCAGGTGGAATATGTGTGCAATCCACATATGACCACTTGTGGTGGTAATCACTACCTCAACTTCACCCCAAAAAACATCATTAAAAAAGATCAGATTTTTCCAGTTACTATTTGAGTGACTGTGTTCTAGCAACATGCAGAATTTGAGAACTTGTACATTAGTACAATGAAAGGGTTTACAACACTTGGGAGGAAGGACAAATGGTAGCTATGTTCTAAGATTTCAGTTTCAAGAGCGTACACTGAGTAAGGAACAAGCATGGTATTGTAGATCCACATACCATTGTCTTGTGTTGAAATTCTTGGGTGGTGAACATTTATCTTGCTTGGGAGATGAATCTTTGGATCTTCAGATTGGGGAAGTAGGGCTTCAGCAATGTCTACAAAGTTTCAGACAACCCCCCATGACTCATGGGCAATGTCATGCCATTTTTCTACATAACATCAGATTCCAAACTTTTTGGATGCTAATCACCTGGAAGACAACAGAGAAGTTAGATCTGCACATCCAAAAGACACACATACATACAAGCAGATGTTCCATTTTCATTAACCGACTGACTCATGTCCTGACATTTACACTGGTACAAATGGCCATTCACATGGCTAAGTCAGATGTTTGCTTTCCTGTAAAAAGAAGTGTACAAAAGCCAGAACTGCAGCAGCTAAGGGAACTACATTTTATCCTAAGAAAGTCTCCTAGCTCTAAACTGTACAGCCCCTGAGCCCTGCAAACAATTTAACCAACCTCTTTTGTGAAAGATGTATGAGGTAGAGGTCTAGTCACTCTGTATCCTCCAAGCTCTTTCCATTTTCACTCATTGCAGCCACCTTCAGGCAATGATCCTGACCTTCAATCCCACTTGAGTTTCAACCATACAAAAAAAATTGCACAGTTTGCAATGCACAGATTATATGGCCATACCACCAAGGGTGCATCTGATGCCTAGAAAATGTGCTCAATTCACAGATGAAATTCACAACTCAGTGGTAATTGAATTTCAATTAATTTTCACTTGAACCATTCCCCATTGCAATGCCCCATTGGCATTTCTAAAGAGATACTGATTTCCAAATACTGCAACAGATGGTAACATCTGAATTACAGGTCCCACTACCAACCCATATTGGTTGATTCTTCCATCCATTTGTGAGTCACTGTTTGGAAGTAGTAACTATTCGAGGATCCCAAAGGCCAATTGCTCACCTCTATGTTGCAGTTCACATTTCCTAGAGAAGCCACTGTATTCATATGACAGAAGCTCCTTTTGATTAATCTGGCACCCTTGCTCCTGTAAGCAACCAGACCCTGTATTATGAAAGTAACACTGGGTTCCTTCACACACATCACCATGTCTGACAGGAATACCACCAGGAAGACATGCATGACTACAATTTTGTAGAAGATCTTGTGGGAGCAAAAACCTGAGAAAAGAGGGTGAGAATAACAGTGTGATGACAAAGAGACATGGTTTGCTGGCGCACTGAAACCTGAATCTGACTGGCTGCTCCTTGACACCTCCACTTTTCATTATCCTGCCAAGGAAAATGGATCTTAACATTTGTCAGTAACATTAGTAGTATGAGGTGAAGAATTATCATCAGTGCTAAATGTAATCATCCCATTTAGACTCTTAACAATATCTCAATGACTTATGTCTTCCACTGGAATAATGACACTTTGGCAGCATACTTTCCAGAAAAGAAAACTTGAAAACTTGAGAAAAGAGGGTGAGAACATCTCCAGTTCAAAAAGGAAGCAGTTACCCTATAGATTAGGATACATATATTAAATTGCAGAGAAATCTCCACACCAACACTTGAGGGTAAAGATGAACAGTCTGAGTCAAATGGGCCAGAAAAGACAGGGTGATTATTCATCAAGGGAGTATGTGAGAACAGATGTATGTGTTCTTGATGTGAACCTTGTAGATAGAAGGTAGACCCACTCAGCCCATTAATTGGATCTTGTGTGTACGTCTCCATTCCCTTAACTGGGTAGGCTTGTACATCTGCAAGTGCCTCTCCTTCATACTCCACCACACTCTCCCAATTCTCGTATGCTACTTTCACTAGCTTGTCCACATACACCTGATGATGGCATACAGAATGATTAAAAACTTGGCAGGCAACTCTGACATACCACATAGGCTTAGGATTGAGCTTTTACCAGGTCCCGGCATTTACACCAAATGTATCAATGTTTCAAACTCTGACCTGGCAACAACACAATGACTTTCCTTCCCCTGATTTTACCCAACAAGTATATATAAGGCTGATCAACACTGAAGATGCACAAAATGTCACTGAAAAACAATGCCAATACAACAAGAGGACAAAGACAAGGTTGATTCATTTGCATGGCATTCCCAGCTGACTTCATATCCAAACACATGGTCCCAAATTATCTACAGATAACACTGGAGGAAATTGTATCCCACTGTTTTTTGGTCTTCAAAAGACTAGAAAAGAGAGCAAGTGCTCAAACATGATGCACTGAGAGATCATCTTTCCATCCAAAACTCCTACCTTCTCACTGTCAGAGAGGGAGTCAACAGACATGTAAGAGCCATCAGCAATGAGCCCCATGAGCTGGAAAATGTTGTTGAAGATGACGCCAATATTTTGCTTCTCATCAGCATAGTAGACATGAAGCTTGCCAGATAAAATGCATGTCTTAGCATGCTCCACAGTGCTATCCCACATTCTATTTGACATGCCACCTCCCAAAATCTGGTACAGAGAAACAGATATCTACGTGAGCAGAAAAGGAAACAATGCAAATAAACGGTTTAGTCCAACTAATCATGCCTATTATAAGTTTCTCTCAAGTCCAACCACTTGAAACACCAGCATTAACTGTCACAATATCCTCAAGAGTTGTAGATAAGCTCACATTGCGAAGTCGTTGTGGATCCATTACAACCAATCGAAGGAAATGCTCAACTGTCCAAAGGCCTGCCTGATTGAGACGCTTATGGAAAGCACCATCCTTCCCAATCTTGTCCAAACGCCACACGTCATCATTCAGTGCTGGTGGATAGTGTTTCTTGTACACTGCATCCGCAAAGAGTACAAGAACAAAAGAATCAGCCCTTGTGACAACTTTTGACACCAGAACAAATAGGGAGTGGTGAAACTTGATCCCTGCACCTGCTCAAAACAACTCCTTGGTTCTGTCTTACCATTTCATTGGGTCAGAGACTACAGCTTTTCAAACTCTGATACCAACTAGGCAAAAGATTGACTGGTTTTGGTAGATACTATGTTATCAAAGGATGCACCCTGCTGGATAAATTCAAGCTTTTGATTACTGTTACAGGAAGCACTCACAGGAGACCTGTCAAACATTTACCTATATGTATGCATACAGGAACTGGAGAAACTGAAAAACACAGATTCACAACATTGAGCACCTGACACCCAGTTACTGCCACCAATTTGGCACCTTTCCCACAAAGCCAAGGACCAAGGGATAAATAGTATCCAAAAGACCTAAGTTCATTGCTTTTAAAATAGCACCCGACACAAAAAGACGAGGGAGTTAAGTTAGAACAATCACACAGCAGTTAGATCCTGCATCAGATCAATATCCTGTCTTGCACTGTCAAAAAAATTCATGACACCCCAAACACACTAAGCAAAGGAAGCAGCAAGAGATGGACATACACTCTCCACGATGATCTTTCACAGTGAAAGCCTCAGTCACAGCTTCTCGGATCTGCAAACCTTCAAACACACTGTCTGACACTTTCACCCCAATCCGAAACTTGCGGCTGCGGATCCAGCTTGAGTTGTCAGTGAATGTCAACTCACTCAGTGTGCCTACCCCATCCTTAAGCATAACAGATAACTCTCCAGCAAGCAATGGTCTTTTTCCATCTCGCTCCCGCACCAAAGCATTCTCAAACTCCTCCCGGGTCCAATTTTCTTCATCATCTGCAGCAAAGTCACCTTCAAGGACTACAATATCGAGCTTCATGGATGCTTCTGGACCTCTACTCACAATTTGGCCTGTATCAGCATCTAATAATGCCACATGAATGCCAGATCCTTGCTCTCCATCCACTTTGCTTCCAGTAAAAAGGGGCAGCGCTAACTTGTTCCTGAACTGCAGTCGTAAATTCCGTTGGTCTGGCCCTTGTATCCTCTTTGGCAAAGTCCTGCAATGGAACAACGTGACAGGCAACCATTTATCCCAATTTCTTTGTCTGGAACAAGTCTGAGCAGGTTGAAGGAATGACTTCAATCAGAACTAAGTTTAGTATGAATTATACCGGAAGCCCACTTTGGGTGGTGCAAAGCTTGCAAGTGCACGTTCCACCTCCTCTCCCACCTGCAGTTACTCATGCAATTCATAATTTCTGGAGCAAATTCATAGATGTAAGTGCAAGAATAGAACAAGAAAGAGCAATCCAGCAATTGGACAACACAAAAGGATTCCATAAGGTAAAATCTCACTCTCTATTCCAATACAAAGTCGTGTGTAGAAGTGAAGAGGGAAACAGTAATTGCCTAATTAATCAACCATTGTTGCTACAGTGCACACAAACCAAAATGTTCAAAAAGGAATACAACTTACTGGAATTTGATTAAAAAAAGGCATTTCCAAAAGGGCTGATTTAGAATTGGGCTTACCACTTTGCGAAGTAATGGTTCCAAAGATGAGCACACCTTTTGGAAACTATCAATCTTCACTGCCTCCACGATAACACTGCAAGCCCATTCCCAACTTATACATGACTGTAGTATACAACCCCATGCAGAAAAAATCCAAACCCCTTGAAAACAGCAGTGAGCTCAGCTGCTGAAAGGCTGGTAACAGATAGAGAAACCGGCACTGCATGGTTACAGGAATGTTGTCTAATTTTGAACCATGCGAATGAATGTTTAGCTACTACACTAAGTGAAATCTTCTCGAAAAGAAGAGCACGAAGATACACAATAAAACTTTAAGCCATGCAACAAGGAAGAAGGTCTTTATGGGAAAAATTGCGAACAAAAGGGAAAAAAAAGAGAAAATCTTTAAAGCGCATCTTGAGGTGAAGAGTCCTTGAAGAATTCATGCTATTGAATTGGAGTTTGTTAGTTTGCACAAACATACCGTCCAAGTCCAGATCGCGGCCTCTTCTCCCCGCCTACCACACCTCCTTCCCTTGTGCTCTCTACCTCAAACGGCCGCTTCTCCCTCCCCATGCCCGCCATGGTAAAGAACGCCAGTTTGACTACCTTTTTGCAAAAACTGCACTCCGCGGTCCAACAATTCCTTCAAAGTCCTCGAGACTAATAATAAGCAACACAAGACAGCCTTTCAAACCGTACACAGGAACAAAGAAGATGCTTCTGACAGTAGCGGTAGATCTTCAAACTGCTGCTGCTGCTGCTGCTGCAATAGGAAACCAAAAATCAAAGAAGACGAGGGGGAGGGGGGTTAGAAAAAGCCTGATTTGGTGACCGATTTGTGACCAATTTTTAGGGGGAAAAAAGAAAAAAAGGAAGACATAGTCAAACACTCGTGCAAAAAAGTGGAAGTGCAAGGAAAAATCTAGTGTCGCAAAAGAGCGCAAATACTGTAGAACAGCTGCCAGTACCAGGAGAGGAAGGAGCACCAGCGGCAGCAACGCAGCAGCTCTCCGCCTCAAAACAAACGAAAGAAAACAAAACGGACAAAGCAAACAGCGACAACGCAACGAAGCACCCTCCGGAGAGGAGAGATGATGGGATGGATTTCATTAATCTACGCGGTAGTTTCCATTGCATCCATCCTGTTTTCATCGAAGAGCTTCAAGGTTTTTAAGTTTCATCCATCCGTCCTGTGTCATTCAGGAGCTCGAAGGTTTTAGTTACATCCATCCATACTCTTTTCATTAAAGACTTGCAGGGTTTTCAGTTGCATCTATCCATCCTTTTTTCATCCAAGAGCTGGAGAGTTTCTGTTTCAACCAAGAGCTGGAAATTTTCCGTTGCATACATCCATCCATCCTCTTTTCATCAAAGATCTGCAGGGTTTTCAGTTGCATCCATGCATCCTCCTTTCATCCAGAAATTGGTAGGGTTTCGGTTGCATCCATCCATGCTTTTTTCATCTAAGACCTCGACGGTTTCCGTTTCCATCCTTCCTCTTTTTCATCTACGAGCTGGAGGGTTTTCCACTTCATCCATCCATCCATCCTACTCTTCATCTACGAGCCCGAGGGTTTCCACTTCACTCATCCATCCTCTTTTTTCATCTACGAGCTGGAGGGTTTTCCACTTCAACCATCCATCCTCTTTTTCATCCAAGAGCAATATCTGGCACCCAAGGTCAAAAAAGCACTTGGGCGGTCATTTCCGGATACGAAGACACTTGTAAGCTGCGGATTGGACAGTGACAAATGGCCACTCTAATAATGGGAATGTGGAAAATCCACAAAAAACAAATTCAGAAATAATCCAATAGGAAGGGGGGGTTATTAAGTTCAGGCCAAAAATTGATGACAAACCCATAATGTTCCCAATGTGTTCACACATGTTCTTAATGATGTTCCCCACATTCTCGTTCTGTTCCCTCACATGTTCACAATAGAAGCTTCTCTTTTAGGGGAAGCTTCCAAGCCTTCAGTATTTTTTTAAAAAATATTTATTTATTTTTAATGACTGGTCAATTGAAATGGCTCATTGCAACATAAATAAATAAATAAATAAATAAATGAAGTTTTACACTTATTGGAACTGGTTTCACATTAGGTGAACCGGTTTCTTTGGTGAAAGTGTTTAGACTATTTAAATTGAAACAGATTTATTTTTTTGGGGTGTTTTGAGTGTGCAAAAAAAATTTTATTTATTGGCAGGGCCAGCGTGTTTGTGACCGACTTCTTGTTTTGTTTGTCTTGTCGAGATCTCTCAAACAAACTATGGTGCCTTTTGTTACACTCTTGGTATCATTCGAAACCTCTCGATGAGTAACGGGTGCATTTGAGTTGGTTTCATAATGCCTTCAACTTATAGTGGAGTAATTATTGAATATTAAATAACTTTTTTTATTTTTAAATTTTTATTTAAAATAAATAATAATAATTTATAGGAAAATTTTGGTGCACTCTTTGTATTGTGGGAAAGCCTTTAGTGAGTAAGATTTAATGAAGGTGATTTGGAAATCTTTTAGACTTAAAGTGTGGGAAATATTGAGTTTTGAGTAGTTTTTGTCATTGGAAATTTAATTAAATTACAAAAAATGGTTTTGGAAGGAAAAAATAATTTGGGTAACCAATTAATTCACACTTCAACCAATGACATGAGATACATTAGTAATATTAAAGAAGAAGAAGAAGAAACTAGGGAGGCAACCCATCAATTAATATAGGTAACAAATACCATAGTACCTTTTCAGCTATGGAATTGTGGGTATATGGTAGACACCTTGGTAGAAACTAGCCCCCCCCGCCCCCTCCCCCCCCATTTATAACGGGGTTGCTACGGTATTAGCCCAAGTTGAAATTTGGTGACAAACAATTTTGGAAATAAAAATTGTGTACAACCAACAAAAAGGTTTAACATGAACTTGAGGGGGAATTAGTTAGCTTTGTTTGGGTTTTTTTTGGAGGTGGGGAAGGAGGGAGGGTGAGGAGGTGGGGGGATTTTTTGTTTTTTCTTTGTTCCCATGAAATTCCCAAAAAAATCTCAAGATGTTCTCCATATTATCTCATATTATTTGGTCACAATTCAATTTCAATGTATATAAAGTGTAAAGGAAGGGGGTTGCTGAACGTGTTGGAAATTAATTAATATTGGATCAATGAGAGAATATAAATGAGTAAAACACATATTTACAATGACCACACCCCATGAACAAATTAATAAAAGTGCTTGAAGGTCTTTCAATAACTAAGAGAACACAATTTCCAGCACTTCAAAAAGAAATCTATCTCTTCATATTGATTTTTTTCTAAGTGGCCCACACCATAAGGCCCTAAATGGAGAGCCTTTAGGTACCTACACACCATTTATAGCTTCCGTGTCTTTGGCTCACCGAACTACCTAGGCATTCAAACAGCAATTAATTTGGTCAAATGATCACAAAATGAATTCTATGTTCACATCACAGGGTTATTTCTCAACACACTTTGGAAGAACCCACACCTGGCAGTTGCAAGTGTACTGAGGTAAGAGCATCTCCAGCGGTACTCAATATGTGATCCTGCACATTAAAATTGGATGAAGAAAACTCAAAGCATGCCGGTTTGGCGCAAGAAAGTGGTTTTGGCTCAGCATTATTGCACAATTTGTGGTAAAAGGTGCAGTCACTTTGTTGACCTGGAGAAAAGAATGTAATCTATCTGTGAAGGAAGGTAGTTTGTTTTATATTGTTTTGTAGTTATGAGATCCACGGAATCGGGATATGCTTCAGACTGTGTTCTGGATGTCTTTGGAAAGCAGTGATTCAGGAGTCAAATGGATCTCTCTGGTCCGGGTATTGACGTTAAATTAAAAGAAAGAAAGAAAGGAGTGGTGCATGGGCTTGGTTCCATGATGTTTGGACTTGCAGTGCAAAAGTTCTTGAATATTGAATGATTTCTTCACTGAAAATTAAATTAAATCATAGCTGCAAATTTCGGAGGAATTGGAATGTGCCTTTGTTGTTGTTCGAAAGATCTTGATGAGCAGGATTTAATGGTAAGATTTGGATTCAGAATGTGGGAGATATTGATTTTTTAGGTGATTTCTGTTGCTGAAAATTCAAATAAATTCCGAAAAATCAGGTTTTGGAAGGAAACATCAGTTGAGTTGAGGATCAAAGTTTTTATTTTGGGCGAAATTTCGCCAAAATGAAAAAAATAAAAAATTTAAAGAAATATTCTGTCGTTGATTCTTTGAAATTGTGAAAAAAATCGTCAAAAAAGTAGAGTTTTTGAGCTGGTTTTGCCAGATTTAGAAGCCCTCTCCATGTGGGTCGCCAAATAAAAGTAGGAATACGAAAAAATTCTACTCTCTTGCCTGTCCTGTTGCTATTTAATGCTAAATCTTTCATGGGATGCTAGCCAATGGTGCTACATGCAAAAATTGGAAAAAAAAAAAAATCACTGTTGAGGACATGGTAACACTTGAACGTCTACCATTCAATTCAAGTAGAAGGAATTGTGATGTGCCTTTGGTGTTGTTGGAAAGATCTTGACAATTCAAATTTAATGGAATTTATGTTGTGAGATTTGGAGTTAGGATGTGGGACGATGTTGATAGGTTGAGTTCATGTTATTTTGTAATGGGTTCACACTTGCAAGTTGAATATTCAATTTAAGTAAATGCTTTCTTTTCATATTTGATTCTTAAAAAATGAGATATACATATTATACCTTGCAAAATGATGTCATATATTGTGTCCACCCTACATTAAAACGAGCTCACACTTGAGCCAACAGCACAGGCCACACTAGTAGATATGATCTCTGACTGACTGCTGCTCAGTGTTTGTGATTGGCCCAATGTAATGATTGTTCCAGGTGGTTTGCTATTACCTGGTAGTTGCCCCCACCGATTTGCTGTTCTAATTTCAGTTTCATGAGTGTGGGGGGGGGGTTTCAAGAAAGTAAATAACTAAAAACTTGGATGTGAAAAATATTTCAGCAAGGGTCACATACTGAACACCATTGGAGATGCTCTAATGCGGCC
>Ga0209208_10003446_pt1 | contig 22645 bp, 17 predicted proteins | sample S1TSphfallax_3_FD_187694 | JGI IMG/M metagenome (GOLD analysis project Ga0209208, IMG submission 187694) | Host-associated microbial communities from peat moss isolated from Minnesota, USA - S1T2_Fd - Sphagnum fallax MG (SPAdes) (version 2) | ecosystem: Host-associated > Plants > Peat moss >...
ACAATGGATGTATGCAAAAAGGAAATAATGGTAAATGCAAATTTGGATTTCCTTATCCACAAAATATTTCAAAAAAACTAGCATTGAACAATGAATCAAATAAATGAGAATAGGGTATAAGCATGATTGGGGTACCACATTTGAACCCCAAGGACTCACTCCAAGGATTCCCAAATTCACCTTTTTTTTTCACTTATCCCATGATTTGTTTTACATTTCACCTTTTTTTCTCATGTCAAATGAAATAATTTTGTTCCAAATTTTATATAATCTTTTAAAGTATCTATCGTTTTCTTTTATGAAAGTGAAAGTAGTAAAATTTATTTAATGTGGGCCATGTTCCATCAATGACCAAAATTCCTAGAAATTTGATTTTTTCAAACTTTTTACATTACAATAGGGCATTTTGTTCTTATCACATTCATACAATTTATACACCTTAGCACATAAGGTGTTTGTGACAAACATCTTGGGCAAAAAAAAGTTGTTTAAACATTCCTTATGAATCATTGAACTTTTTTTTCTTATGAAACAAAGTCCTCGTGCTTATTCTGTTGGGTAAGATGGCAGGCAAGCCACATCATGCACCCAACATAATGGGCAAGGATGAGGCGATTTGATGACATTAAGGTCAGGTGGCATATTCAAAGACAGAAGCACTTTTGGATGTGGTTAGGAGCTTTGGTGGGAGAAGACTAATTTGGGGACTTAACTTAGTTCAGGACATTGTTGGAACTTAGGAGAATCAATACACACCAGTTGTGAGTATGGTGCGATTGGAGACTTTTGAGTTCACTGCAAAAAATCAAGATTTCTTTTCCAGATTGCAGGGAGTTTTGGGAAACAACAGGAACAAATGACTGATTAAAAACAGCCAAAGATGCTTCTTCAAAGGAACAGAACAAATCAAAGCAAGCTCATGATCACATGGATTGTATGAGATTCTTCATTTTGACATTTTGATGAAACAGACTCCAAATTCATACTGGAAACATGTAAATTTCTCACAGATACATATATATCTATTCTTACTGTCACAGTTCACCTCTCCAAGCTCCTTGCACTGATGTGAAGTCCCTTCTCTTTGGATTCACACAACCAAGCCTAGTATTGTCATATCCACTTACAGGTAGGTGCTAGAACAATGACACATATCTTGACTTATGAGAATTTCTCCGAGTTCTTTAGCCATGCAAGCATACTGCTGCAACCCAGAAGGCTCTGGACTTACAGTAATGATAAGGCCATTGGAGTGCATGAGCTTCTAAAAGCTCATCATCCTAAGTCAGTGTCCTGAAGCTTCTCACCAATCATCAGAGGTAAAATAGAGAGATCTTGCAGAGAATTTGCAACCTTTCCAGTTGGATGAGAAAAAGAAAACTACTGATCATAGCTCTGCAGGTGTTGCTTCTGGAAGGTGGACAGAGCACCTCCAATGTCGAAATTGGAAATGAAAGGCAAAAGTCTGAAATCAGGTTGCCAGACAGTCATGCTTACATGCCTGACTCTGCCAGAACCAGATGACCCACTATCTCAAAAGAAAGGGACTGAGTGCAGTAACAGTAATGAACCACAGACTGGGCTACTGCACAAATGGAAAACATGGAAACAGACAACCATATACCTGGACTCATTGAAGTGATCAGAATGATGAAGATAGTTGATAGGGTTGTACAACTCATTGCCAGCTCTTAGGGGCAAACAAGGAGAGCAAGATGATGTATCAAGCCAACACCAGCTCAATGCATGCCCTGCAAGATTGCACAGGCTCTGACATCCCCAGGCAACCTCAATTGCACAGTATCCATTGAGTGAAGCTAGAAGAGCTCAACAGGGCTAATACTTCAAAAGCAGAAGGATATCAAAGTCTGGGACGGGGCAAATGCAACTTAATGCATACAGACAGCCATAACTAAGCCAGGACAGATCCTGAAAGAAGTGATATATACATCTCCCTTTATAAGTACTGAAAAATTCACCATACTTCCAATTTGAAAAAGAACCGAACAGAATTGAGAGATACTCTATAATAAGGTTGTTATATATGGACCCTTCAGATCTCACAACATAACAGGAATCAATATTCAGAAAAGTGTGCAAGAGAGATAATCCAACCATAAGAAAACAAGACCAGAAACAAAAACCAAGGAGTAGTTTGAATGACTGGTTGCACAGATGTTCATGGACCTTCTAACATGTATGGTATTCACCACCAATCATAACATCCCCACTGACTTCATGAGCTCCTGACAATGGGTGAAGGTTATGTGAAACATTAACCAATGTAGTGGGACCTGCATTACACAACCTGAAAGAAGGGATGGTAGCATCTTAAGGATCATATAGACAAGCTGATTATAATGCACACAGGAAAGTTTCTTTCCCTGTTCTTCAAGGGCTTGTGCAGGCACATACAAATCATTATCTAGTTTCTTACAGCTAGTACAACACTGCACTACAGCAAAGTTACCAAATCTCATTGGCCACAAAATGATATCACTACAAACATTGTACTGTCACAGGGAAATTAGGTCAAGAAGACACCATCGAAAGCATAATTGCAACAGGACAGAATGTAACATTCCTGAACGCAATACAGCAACATCATCAAAAAATATCAGATAAAACACTATAATATGCAGGAGATGGATAAGAACCTGCAGGGAATGGACCTATTTAGATGGACATAGATGTGCTAGTGAACCTATAAGGTCATCACTTGGACATGACTCAAATACTTGAGCACATAACAACCCAATCCATCATCCGAAGGGCCGCCAAACTGCTGAACTGAACCCCCACCAAAGCATACAGAAATAGCAGACAGAAATGGAGATAGACTTCCACTTCCTCTGAATCAACATCTTAAATCCTGGTTCCAATGATGATAAAGGGGGAGTAGATCAATATCATACGGTTATGATCCAGAACCAAGGTTTCTCCCATTGGAGGATCCACAAAACACATTAGATCAATGACTAGGAAAATCAGAGATAACTGGATACAGCTGCCTCAAACCGAAATTTCCATCACAAATTGAAACAGGAGACAATACACTGGTGGTGCAGATCTCACATTGCACACCAATTCAAACAATTGAAACTTCTCTAACTTGTGGCCATAACACAAATTTTTTTATCTTCAGCAAATGCGTGATACTTTACTTTCAATGAAGAACGTTCACATAATCATATATTGTCAAATGAAGGCAGACCCTAGAAATGGTCCATGAATTTCCATACGAAGATCAAACTTCCATTCGCAAGGTAACTGCCAAATTCTACCAATTTCATGCACATAAAAGAATCTCTTCTATCTCATCACTAGCATCGAATGTAATAATCAAAGCGTCCGCACAAAAAGGCATATCACACAACCATTTGAGCAGGACCTCGACGACACTCATTCAGCATGTCGACGTAGAACTGGCACTTGCCAATATCACTGCCGTTGGCATTCAGACAGTCCTGGAAAGCCTTAGACTGGTTCACGCATGAATCCATAGCCACGGGAGACGCAAGCGGCACGGCACCCCCTACTCCTCCTCCAACCTCCTGTTGCACCACTTCATGCTGAACGGTGCGGGGTCCCATGATGGAATCCACGGCTCTGTGCGCCACGGCACTCCCTGTCCCGAAAGCCATCCCTTGCGCAATAGTGCTGGTCAAACCTCCAAGCATAGACCCTCCACCACTGCTCTGCTGAATGGGAGCCGGAGGTGGAGCATGTTGCACCCGTGCTGGTGGAGGTGCCCCTCTTGCCATCGGCCGCGATCCACTTCGCCCTCCTGCACTCCTTTGACGAGGCATCCTTGCAAAAAACTATTAGATGCTAAAAAAAAAGTCTCTGGAGCGGAAAAAAACCCCCCAAAAAATCACAAGAAAGAGAGAGAAAACCACAACGATGTAGAAAACACGCTGCAATAAAGAAAAACACACTGCAACGATCCACAAGCAACGCAGAGGAAGACAACAGAATTCCGAGCTGTTAGCGAAGGAAGACGACGAAAGCAAGCCCTAACCAGAGCTTCTGCTTTTTGTAGGAACTGGGGTTTCGTGAAGGAAGGGGAAAGGATCTTGCGGGCATATTACAGCTGCCCGCGAATAAAAGGGGACGATGCACTTTTTGCGCAGAATAAAGGCTGCCCAAGAAAACGGCGAAGCACTTTCCGCGCATAATCAGGCTGCCGAACTTTCTAGAAAAAACAATGAGTCCTATTTCCAATGCGCCTTCCGACGCTTGGCAGTCACACATTCTATTTTTCTAGAAATAGAATAAATGTTTATTTACAAGTATTACATATATTTCAGTGTTTTTTGGGAAAAAATTTGTAATTTTTTCGCCAAACAAATTGGGAAATTTATTGGAATTTTTTTTCTAGTGTACGTTCGACAAATTTTGCTATTAAAAAAAATCACCAATTTTTTATAATCTCAAAAATGAAAAAAAAAAACCCCATGTAATATATAATCACATTTTATAATTGATATTAACATATAATATACAAGGTACATAGTGATATATAATACAAATAATTATATAACTACATTTTATCTTTTAACCTGATATTAATAGGATTTTTTGGGATGAACTTATGAAGATTAAATTTCATTGGTTACTAGGTGAAATACTGGTTGGAATGGTGATAACTCTTGTGAGCATTTCATTTTTTCAAATTACCTCTCATCATTTTATTTTTATTTTTCTTGTGATACTCTATGGGTATCCTATGGGTATATCCTATGGGTACCCATCGGGTATCACAAGAAAATAAAATAAATAAATAATAAAAAATCGTCAATTTTTACATTGTGCAATACCCTCATGCCAAGAAATAATAGGCCCTCAACCTCCACCCTTATAGGCTTGTTATTTTGGGAACGACCCAACCTTACTACACTAAAGACCCCTTTCACCCTTAAGGAGTAGGTGTAAACACCCTTTCTCACTTATGCCATTGGTGCATTTTGACATGTTTACCTACTTTTCTTGTGACAAGTTAGTTTTCATTTTGCATTTAAAGTTGCTTCAAAAAACTTAACTTGGAAAGAATTGAAAAAATAATTGGGGTCATGTTTTAGGGTTTATAATTTAACAATCCTTTTGTGTGTAACTTCAATGGTTCTTTTGTATTGTCATTCTTACAATTGCCTTGTGGCTATCAGTCCTACTTATCATTTTTTCATCATTTTTTCAATGTAAAGTCATTCAATTGTATCAATTCATTGATTTATCAAATTAAGTAATTCTTGTTAATGATCTTATGTTTATGATGGTATGTTATTCAATTCTTAGTATGAAATAAAGTTGTTAAAAGAAAATGATTGATTTTAAATTTTGAGAGAAAAAAAAAAAAAAAACTTTTCTACGTAAAGCTCAACAAAAGATTGTACAAATCACAAATGAGATTGTTAAAGGTGTCAAAGAAGTTAAAAAGCCAAAGTTCCCACTTGTGGTTGTTTTGTTAACATGGTTCAAACATGTGATTCCCTTAGTTTGATCTTGTGATTATATGTTATGTTTTATTTAAATCAAACATACCATCATCCACTCAAATTGACTTCTTGAATTGTTTTTGTTTGATTATTCTTGTTATGAACATATGTGTTCGAAGGATGAGGCCTTAATAGATTATATGTATTTTAAAAGGGCCCACAACCATTTGAGAAACATTTTTTATACATTTTACAAATGATCAAAATAAAGTTAATTAGTATAATTTCAATGACAATAAATATCAAAGGAAGTTTATTGAAAAGATCTAAATAATTGTCTATAAGTCTTTTAACGGATTAGTTGACAAAAGTTTATAATTAGTTAGTGAAAACTTTTAGAGGAATTAGTTTACATAAACTTCTAGAAACCTAATTAACAAAACTTTTTGGAAGGTTTTTGAAAAGCCAAAATTAACAAAAAAAATTCAAATACTAAGTTGGCAAAAGTTTTTAAAAGGTTGAATTGGCAGTATTTTATTATTTGGTTTGATGAACATCTAAAAAGTTTAATAAGATAATATAATTGAAAGTCTTGAAAGCACCATCCTTCAATCTCACTAACATGAATTGTGATCTATGTATGCCATTTTCATTTCAAACTTAGTTTGTATCATGTCTTGTTCAACCAATTAAATCTTTTAGTTTTTGTTCATTGTTGAATCCCTAGTATTATGATGTCTATATATTTTTTTCCCAAGATATATATATATTATTAATTGTTTGTAACATATAAAAGTCCTTGCCATTGTCTACCATTTCAAAGGATGGAATATTTTATCATCATATTGTAATGAACTTGATTGGTTATTTTTGGTTTTGATGTAAATATTGTAATATTAATTGATGAACTTCAATTTTTTTACATTACTTATTTCAATAGTAGGTTATGTCATGTACCTGGGTACCTATTAATAGGTACCATGTATGTAGGTTTGTTTTGCATCATATTCAAAATAATTTCTAATTTCCAAGCTTTAGGTTCTATTTCTTACCAGATAACGATATAGATTACCTTAAGGTTCATGATGCAAAAGTTGCAATAACTTCTTCATTCTAAAAGCAAACTTGAGGATAATTTCAATTTTTTATTATGGAATTTAGCTTAAAAGAATCCTAACATTGAGTTGTACAAACATGCAAAAAAAACAAGTTTTAACCTTTGAAAAATCCATGCATTTGCACAAAAGCAAAATCATTATATAAAAAACATTATGAACAAGTTATTCTAACAAGAAGTTTGACCAATTTATTAAATCAATGAACTTAAATATTCAAATTGCCTACAAATTTGGTAGTTATTCACATAAACAAAAAAATGTTTTGAATACAAATTCCATTACACCAATAAATCAATGTTAAATAATCATGCACATCTTTGTACAAGATTGGCCACCAATATTTGACATCCAATGTTTTTTTCTATGTGATTTTAGTTACAAAATGCCCTCCTAATGGTCCTTCATGTAGTTTTCTTATCACCATCTATGTTTCTATAGTTGTCAAACATCTTTGCACTTTGTTGTTTTGGCCCATTATATATAATTCACCATTCTTCAATGTGAAAGGTTTCGCTTTCCTGACCAATCTCTAATTATGTTGTATAAATAATGTGCCCTTAATCTAACATGTTTTCAAATTTTCTTTTACATCATTTAACCATTCAAGCTTTGTGTAAAACAAATTTGCATATGTGGTTTGATCAAACACACATATGGGTTCTATAATATTTAGTGATCTTAACAATGCATTTTATAACTATGTGAGTTTTGCTTGGTCCAAAATTATTGTGAAGTCATATTCCAACAACAATAACAACCATCTAATTATTCTTCCTAAAACCTATGATTTGTTGACCAAATAGACCAATGCCATATGATCTACATAAAAGACAAATTTATTACCCAACAAATAATGTTTGAACTTGTGCAAAGCAAAAACCATTGTTAAAACCTTTCTAACTCTGATGTTATAATTATGTTTTGTTATGTTCATAAGTCTAGAAGCATATACCACCGATTGGACAATCTTCCTTATTAAATTATGAGATAACATAACTCCTACAACTAATAAATATGCATATGTATATTGTGAAACTCCACCTACCAATTTAATGATATCAATATTGGTGCTTCAATATACTTTTATTTGATCAACTCCCAAGCCTTTTGACATTCTTCTTTCCAAAGAAAAGTTTTTGTCTTTTTGGTAAATTTGGTGATAGGTGCCATAATATAACAAAGTTTTTGATAAAACATTTGTAAAATTATGCCATCCCATTGACCTAAAAGAATAATGACTCATATTCCATAAATGAAAATTGAAACACACAAAAATGAAATCTAAAAACTCCTCAACAAGTTTGTCCTCCTATTATTATATTAATTATTTCAAAATATAACAATTATAACTTATCATTATAAATAGTCATTAATTAATACCTAGACTAATAGTTCAAAATTTCAAAAAACTACACCTTGTTTAACCACCTATTCAATTACCAGTTTTGCCAAGTACAAGTTCTACAAATCACATGTTGACTAACTTGTCAACCTATCTTTTTAACGCAATATAACATTACTTACTAGGTTTAGTAACTAGTGGTGGCATGTTCACCTATTCAACAAGCTGGAGCAATTTCATCACATCGACCGAAAGTCATCTAATCAATGAGTTTTTATACCACATTTAGAACCTATTGAACCTAGAACAACACCCACTATTGTTCAACATGGAGTTACTTATCCACAAGGCACTTGGCCTATTACATCAGTCTCTGGTTCGGGTGAAAAATCACAAGTTCCACATCACAGACCAATTTCAAAAGGAAACCAAGGTGTTGGAACTATAACATGTTCATATTATCATTAAATGGGACATTTTATCAATTGTTGTCCATTAGTTGATGATAAATTAAGGCAATTATTACGAGAGGAGGTTGTGAATATTCATCAACTCGTCCTTCTAAACACTACAATAATAGTACCCAATGTGTTTATATTAGGAACTCAAACCATGAATCCTAGTATAGGTCATACAACAATACATGTTAACTATCAAACAACTTGGTCACAACTTGTTACACCAATTGTACAAGGTAGTAAAACCAATATGTTACCTACTTCAACATACCCAATATGGTATAATGTCATACCCCCTTTTGTGCCTTTAAATCTTAATTTGTATCTAGCATATCCAACCAGAACAAAAGGACTTGATTCTTCGATCTTTAGGAATTATATAAGTTATGTACCTAGGAATGTGTACCTAGTACCTAAACAACCTATTGTACCACCAACATACACACCATACTCTATTGGAAATTAACTTCCTACAATGGTTCAATTAGTGACCAACATGGATAAATGACATGTTCAGCAACCTGTTACTACACCAATTCCAACCACTATATACATTACTACCAATTTACCAACTTATGTACCCAGAGGTTATGCTCACCAACCACCAAATGGAGGACAACCTAAAGATTCACTTGGAGGAAGTTCACCCAAAGGAGATCCACCTAAATAACCACCTTTTAATCCACATGTTGAATATTTTGGATGGCCAACACATGACCCGCACATGTTTATTCCATCATGGTATCAACCATTTGTTGTGTAACTTGTATGAAAACCGATAACCAAGCTACCATACAAGAAGTTACAATATCCAACCTGTTTCAAAGACATTGATCCGGATGTTCATATTATAGAGTTCAAAAAGGCCATTAAAATTAATGGTGAAACGATGAAAGTTGACATCATCAACATGTTTGGTTTTACTTTCAAAGATAATATCTATGAATGGGGTGAAAATAATGTTCAAGACCATCTAAATTACAATTTTGAAAAGTTGGAGCAAACATTTTGCAAACGATTCAGAACCATAAAGAATAACGAGAAGGTCTGCATGCAATTGTAAAACATACATCAACAAACCGCTAAACGTGTTGAAGTTTACTATGAACACCTATTAAAACTAGCTAATTGTCTACAATTTAGAACGACAAATGTTTTTCTCACCACTATTTTCAAGGCATGTTTATTACCTTACCTAATATTAGCAATTGCAAGTATGAAAAAAAATATTTTAATTGAACACAGGGAGGCTACTATAATATGTGAAGAAAATTAACATGTTCCCAAGCTCCTTGTTAGACTCGAAGATGAACCTAAGGTAGAAAACTTCGGAAAGGTTAAGAGCTCAGGGCACACTCCCTGGCTCTCAACACTTTAAAGGCGTAGAGGGGCGTGCTAAAGCTCCAAGATGAGACTAGGAAGAGTGACAAACAATTTATTCACTCACTCAAATCTACATCCAACCAACCATAAGTTGGTTAGCACTATGTTGCAACACCTTTGGTGCTAAAATAAGCCACAAGCGACTTTGGACTCACAAGATTCACCACAACTTAGATTCAAGGGAAGCCACCACCTTCCCCCATATAGTATTCTCTGAGCCTCTCCACGAGGCCCACATCCAAATGACCTTTTTGTCCCAAGACTCCCAAAGGGGAATCCCAAAACTACTAAGGTTAGACTCTCGTAGCTTTACAGGGCCATAAGTTCTTATTCAAACCTCCAATTAGGATGAGGTCTAAAGCAAAATTGTAGCTTCATCGAAAGCTTTCCAACGGTGTATCGAACTCCATCTGCACACATAGAAGTCAGGTCGATTCCCGACTTTTTGTGGTCGAGAGTCAAATTGGCAATTTGACTCCCAGCCTTTTTTTTTTGCCATAACTTGTGTTACAGATGTCCAAACAGGTCATGCGAGCCCATTTTAGACATTTACACTTCAATAGATTTCCAATGATATAAAGAACTCCTCAATGTGAGGTGTTTTGACCTTTGCAATCACTCTCTAAAGTTTCAGGAGTCCACCGAAACTTCAACTCCCAGAAGGAGAGTTCACTTGGGAGTGTGAGTTTTCATTCTCACACTCTTCTTGGCCCGTGCCCTTGAGACCCTTTTGCTTTGGTCACAAGCCCAAGGCTAGGGTTGCGACAAAAATGGACTTACTAGTTTAAGTTATAATGTTTTACTAACCACACCAAAGGTTAATGCAGTAGTTAAACATGTAGTACATGTTGTTACAATTAAATCAACATTAACATGTACCAATTATGGTAAAACTGGTCATTCAGTTAAACTTGTCATAATATAAAAAAAGGTACTAATAATGCCAACTACTATAATTAAGTTTATAGAACTTGTAGCAAAAACAAAAATCCAACTTGTTAAATCAGGAAAAATACATGTTTGTTATCCTCATATAATTAGTTATAATGTAGAACATAGATTTAGGAAAGTGCCCTAGGAATATTGAGGTACATAACATGTTCAAAACTAAACTTGTTAGTTTTAATGTCACGATAGCACCTAAATTGCCTAAAATCAGCAATGTGCTAGTTAATGTAGTAGCTATTATTACCACTTGTAATTAATAGTCAGAACAATAGGTGTTCAAAGAAAGGGAGTTGGTTAAAGTTAAAGGAGTTAAAGATTGGCAATAAGAAAAGCATATACAAGATTCATTCATTGAAATTGTCAAACAACTACAGCTTGGTGGGACTAATAAATATCCTGGTACCATTAATAAAGGGTCATTGGAAAGTAATTAGGTTGGATTGCCTAATAATCCTACTACAACTTAATTGATTGTAAGGAATTGAACTAGTGAAGTGAATCAACAACTTGTAATTTCAAAATAGGTTACCATAGAAAAGACTTTAGAATAAATTCTAAGAAAGAATCAATAAACAAGTCTTGGAAACCAAACATACATTAAACTTGGGTTAATTGTTGCGAGTGATTCTTAATATCAAATGTTACATTCTTAACTTGGTACCATCAAAACTTTTTTAACCAAAGTCAACAATTGCATCAATTACCATTAATCATCAAATGGCACTAATGTAGGTTCAAGTAGGGAAGAACTTTATTAAATATGTATTTCTAGATGGTGGTTTTGGAATTAATATCATTACAAAAAAATTAAGGGTGTAATTAAATCTATCAAAACCAAAATGTACACTTTACAATTTACATATGGTTAATCAAACCATTGCCAAACCTTTAGGTTTGATTAAGGATCTCAAAATTCTTATTCATGGAATTCCCTATGTAGTGACTTTCATTGTAATTCATAATAGTGTGTTGGACTCTAGCAACTTTATGTTGTTAAGCCATCCTTGGTTTAAGGATGCATAAATGTTTCATGATTGGGGCAACAATATTATCATTATACAAGGAACTGATATAATCAGAACCATACATGTTGCTAAAAAACTTGGAGCACCAACCAAATGTCCAAAAATATTAGTTTGTTATGATTTCCATTTTAGAATATTTGACAAAGAGGAGGATTTGATGTTTGCCACAAAACATGGATTGTGTTCAATAAAAACCATAATTGTCCTTACATCAATTTGGTTATATCAACTTGTTAAATTGATTACATCAATAGGTTTGAATTTAGTTGAACATGTTATTGTACATGTTGAATTTGTGTCTAAATCACATGTTTCATCTAATATACTTGTCAAACTGGTATTTGTACTACATGTTAAGATAATTATATCCCTTGATACTTTCCAACAACATTTACTATAAACATTTTGTGTCATCATGTTTCTTTTGATAATAAAAAGGTGAAATAGATTTGTACCTTGGTACTACTTCCTCCCTTTTTGACATGTTGAGTCTATTATTCTTCATGAATCAGAGCATTTGAATCATGTTGTTGCATCAAACCTATTGATTCCAACACAACTCCTTGTCAAGGTTCAGATTCTTGATTTCTTCGTTTAAACTCAACATGTGAGTTTGCATTTTCAATGTAACGTTCTTCTCTCCTATCTCATTGTAGATTATTGGTGCACCTCTATGTTTCACCAACTTGCACTTCATGAGAAATTATTGATGCTACATGAAATATCTTTTCTATCCACAAATGTTTTTATTATGATCAAGAAACTCTTCTAGGTGTCATGAATTGTTCATCTATTTTATCTACACTCAAATTCATGTTTATGGTTGTGCCATTTTCCACTTGTTCAAGTATTATCACCTAATTTAATTTTTTTTCCAAACTTCTAGTTATAATTTTATTTTCCATCTCTCCACTTCTAATTCAAATCTAAATAAACTTATGCATTAAAACAAAATCCTCACAGTTAGTTACTTTATTTAGATCTATTTATTAAACAAAAATTTATGATCAAGAATTGAAAAAAATGAAAATTGAAATTCACTATCAATTTTTAAAAACAAAAGTTCCATCAACAAAACATAAACAACATTTTGAATTTCAATCTAAATTCATACCCTAAGATGATTGCCAAATGGTCAATACAAAATTCCTTTTTTATATTCTTGTTTAATTTTGGACTAAAAATATATCATGAAATTAATACTAACAAAATCTACTCATTCATATACTCGTATCTAGGTTCAAAACTTTAATCTAGTCATAAAAGTATGATAAAAACATCAAACACCAAATTTGGCTATGGAATTGAAGCTTTTCTACAAAACAACATATTCCTATTCCATATTCTCATTAAAACTTTATATCTCCAATGAATCATACAATTCTCCTCTTCTTGCCAGAAAAATGACCATCTTAAAGTAATCCTATGAACGATTCAAATTCAAATAGTCATAAAAATTATCTAAATTAATTAATAAATCCTAGAAAAATAATTAGGTAAATAAATATTAACTAACTAACTATTTACAATGAATAATTACTCCCTTAACACTTAAATATATGTCCTTACCTTAAGCTTTGCATATGTATAAAGGTGGTAATTTGCCTTTAGTTTGGAAATTCACCTAGGTCTTTAAATGAAATAGACACTTGTTTGGATGGTCTACAATTCAACCATATACCTTAATTTGTTGGCCTTGCTAAATATGGTACTCAAAGACAATTGAAACCTATATTCTTGGCTTTTAATATTTCCAGCTTACATTGTCCACTAAAGTGCAAGTGTATAAGTAGTTATGTACCCCAGGTAAATTAGGTCTTATTCGTTACAACCAAAAGGACTTCAAGTCATTTTATACCTTGGATATGTGTGGTGATTATGAGTACAACTTTGAACCCTTACCTTAAGCTTTGTAGATGTATAAAAATGGTAATTCAACTTCAATTTGGAAGATAGGGGTCTGTAGATGAAATAAACACTTATTTGGATGGTATACAATTCAATGATGTACCTTAATTTGTTGGCCTTGTTGAACATGGTACTCAAAGACACTTGAAACTTGTCTTCTTGGCTTTGAATCTTTCCAACTTACACTATCTACTAGAGTGCATGTGGATGGCTAGTTATGTACCCTTGAAACCTATCTTCTTCATTCCAACCAAAAGGATTTCAAGTCTTCTTATTCCTTGGATGTGTGTGGTGATTTTAAATATGGCCTTGAATTCTTACATTAAGTTCTACAAATGTATAAAGGTGGTAATTCAACTTTAGTATGGAAACTAGGGTTTTTTACATGAAATAGACATTTGTTTGGATGGTTTGTAACTCAATGATATACCTTTATTTGTCGGTCTTGTTGAACATGGTATTTAAAAACACTTTAAACCCGTTTTCCTAGCTTTAATCTTCTAGCTTACAATGTCTACTAAAGTGTAGGTGTATGGGTTTTTACATACCCTTGAAACTTATCTTGTTCACTCCAACCAAAAGGTAATCAAGGTTTTTTATATCTTGGATGTGTGTGGTCATTTTGAATATGGCCCTAAATATATCTTTACCTTAAGCTTTGTAGATGTATAAAGGTGGTAATTCAAGTTTAGTTTAAAAACTAGCTTGGGTTTTTAAATGAAATAGAGACTTGTTTGGATGGTCCAAAGTTCAATGATATACCTTAATTTGTTGGCCTTATTGAACATGGTATTCAAAAACACCTAACAACTATATTTTTAGCTTTAAATCTTTCCAGCTTACAATTGTCTATTGAATTACATGTGTATGGATAGTTATGTACCCCTAAAATATGTCTTTTTCATTCCAACTAGGACTTCAAGTTTTTTGATACCTTGGATGTGTATAGTGATTGTGTGTATGGCCTTGGCCTAAATCCTTACCTTAAGCTCTACAAATGTATAAAGGTGGCAATTGGACTTTAGTTTGGAAGATAAAGGTCCTTAAATGAAATAAACAAACTCAACATGATGATGAGGTTAGGTATATTTTACTCCTACATAGCATAGTTATAATAATAAGTTGAAAAATTTATATTCTAGACAAGTTATAGAGAGGAAAAAAGAAAATGGGCAAACATAGCCAGTTTGGTAGGTTTGTTTAAAGTTGAATGGAAAACTCCGCACCATAACATTTTGGTTGAATTTTTGAATAACTTGAATTTGGATTTTGAGCACAAAAAAATCACAGTTATAATGGCAGGTGAACAAATAATTATAGATAAACATTTGTTGGTAGAAGTTTTAAAATTTTGCCATATAGGTGAAAAAAAAGTAGATAAGGCAAAAATGTCAAATGTTATAATAACTTTGGCAAACATAGTTCATAAGGTTCCATATACTTATAACACCAATGAAAGATGGGTTGTGAAGAAAATGAAACTAGGGTATGTCAATTGGATTGTTGCAATTTTGTCCATTATCTATCAGAAAAATAAGGTACACTATTTTAACAATAAATTTGCCATGATGATATTTAAAGTAGATCATGGAAAATCTATTGATTGGGCTAAAATCATGTATTTTTAGTTGGTCGAAGAGTTGATTAGATGGGAATAATGTTAGAAGAACATGATGGAGGGAACTGTCAAGAGACCCCAAAAAGGATGTATGCCATTCAATTATTGTCCTATAAGTTTTGGTTCATAAATGGTTTCTAGTTCAAGGAATAGAGTCATAGGGGAAGAAAAAACATCTTGAACAACCATAAGAGGACAAGAGGAGGAAAAAGACTCTAAGGGAGAGGTTCATAAAAAACAAAAAACTTCTGAACCCTACACACATTTTTCATAAAAAAAAGAAACAACTAGAAACAAGGACAACTAGAAGAATAATTCTAATGTCCTAATCTAATGATGATGAGGAGAGGGAAACTTGGTTGAAGAGGTAGAGAAGACAAGAAGACACTACAATGAAGGGTAGTGTTAACCCTTAACATGCAACAAAGTTGCTGAAAAAATAACAACAATAGTAACAACAAAGACAAAAGGAGAAGTCCATGTCTCCTAGGTCCAATATAAAGACCATAAATATCTCCAAAGTAAGAAAAAAAATCAAATGGGCAAGAGTACTAAAGATGGCCCAAAAGGGAGCCACAATCTCAAGCCCAGGAGGGAATAAAGGAGCAAATATAGGAGCTAGAACTAGATTTGCTAAATGTGCAACAATTTGCTCCAATACCACAAAATAATGAAGGTATGCTACGATCAAGACCAAGTTTTGCTATAGGAACAAATATTTTTGGAGATATCTAAACTTCACATAAAAGTCTAGGTTCTTCATATATTAGTTTTAAGGGACAAACTCTTAGTTGGTTTCATACACTAGGGTCTCTACAAGGATTAGAAATAGAACTAGATGAACATAGGAAAACTACCAATATGTGTCAACATGCAACAAAATACAACACACAAATAATCAACATTATGTTTAAACTCTCTGAAATGGAAGTTCGAAATAAACAAATCATAGAGGAGAAGGACAAATCTATTTAGATTTTGCAGGGGGTTTTGGAGAAGGAGCAAAAGTTCAAAGTGGAGTTACATGTGAAGCATGATAAGAATAATGAAGTATTGGCAAAACTACAAATAGCCAGACAAAATATTAACAACATGGAGAAGCATAATAAGGATTTGGAAAATATCAAAGTAGAAAGGGAATTTTTACAGGAAAATCTAATGTAGACGAATGCCAATTACTAGAAATTAAAAGCAGATAAGGATTCTCTAAATGTGGAACATAATAAACTTTAGAAAAATTACAAGAATATGGAACAAACTTTCTTGAAGCAACAAAAGGAGTTGGAGGAGCTTAGAAGGGATATTGGTAATGTATATCGATTCAATAATAAAATACAAAGGCAATCTAAGTAGAAACATGTAGAGATGGACAAAAACTTATAAAGGCAGAAGATTGTTAATGAAAGGTTGCATCAGATTATGGAACATGCATAAGGCATTAAAGCCTTCAAATATGATAATGTTTTTAGAGAGAACAATGAACTCAAGAAGAATCATGGTTTGTTTCAAGTAAACTCAAGGCAATGATAATGGAAAAGAAGGATGTATATTTGTGGTGGGATGTGATGCAAGATATAATCTAGAAGGATATAAAAAATATATATACAAGGTATGAGAAAAATGAGAAGCTTTGTAGACATAAAATATCTCAAATGGAAAAGGTTAGACGATCATTCCAATATGAACCTTTAGTCTTGACTTTAGAACCAGAAACCTCATTAAGGAAGAAGATAGTGGACATATTGGTGGTGTAAGACCATTAGGGACAATAACAAAATTGGAGGAACTAGCAGACTTCAAAGGAGGAAAGGATAGTTCCCAGAGGGAAGTTGGTGGCATAAAAAATGTATCAAAACAAATTTTAAAGCCATTAGAATATGTTCCATAGGAGGTTAGTTCCTAGGAGTATGCATCTGCATCTAAAAAATAGGAAAGTAGATATAAACAAAGGAACACAAAACTAAAAAAAGAACAAGAGGATCATATTGATCCAACATTAGAGTTGCAACAATAGGAGCATATTCAAATCACACTAAATTTGCAATTATAGTAGCAAATATAAATCACATTAAAGTTATAATCATAAGAGTAAATAACAATAAATCAACAAACAAGTGCATAACTATCAACGAAGGTACAATAAATACAACAATAGATTTTGAATACATTAAAAAATCAACCTTTGATTCAATTTGAAGTACAATAAGTACATAAAGATCAAACCATAATACATATAGACTGAATTATAGTACAACAAGATTAACATTAGATTTTTGACCCATAGGATAAAAAACAACATCAGATTTATCTTTCTCAACATACTTTGATCTAGAATTTTGGGATGAAATTTATAGTATAGGTGGGGTAATGTTATCAGAGTAATTACTCATTGTAAATAGTTAGTTAATATTTATTTACCTAGTTATTTTTTAAAGATTTACTAGCTAGTTTACATAGTTTTTATCACCATTTGAATTTGAATTGATCACAAGATTGTTTTAAGATGATCATTTTTTGGCAAGAAGAAAGGGACTATATGATTCATTAGAAAAATATTGAGTTTTGATGAAAATATGGAAGAAGAGTATGTTGTTTTTTGGAAAAACGTCAATTCCATAGCCAAATTTGTTGTTTTGATGTTTTTATCATACTTTCATGATTAGATTAAAGTTATGAACCTAAATATGAGTAGATTAAAATGAGCAAATTTTGTTAATATTAGGTTCATGATATATCTTTAATCCATAGTTAAACCAAAATATAGAATAGGAATTCTATATTGACCACCAAGACCATACTCAGAATGACCACACACATCCAAGATATAAAAATACTTGAATACCTTTTGGTTGGAGTGAACAAGATAGGTTTCAAAGGTATGTAAATACCCATACACATGCAATTTAGTAAACGGTGTGAGTTGGGAAGTTTAAAAGTCGGGAAGATGGGTTCATTTGTCTTTTATGTACCAAAGTTTTCAAGTCCAACAAATTAGGATATTGAATTGAGCTACAAGTTTCTATGTCATCTAGAGACCCTTATTTTCCAAAGTGAAATTGAATTACCACTTGTCTACATCTACATAACTTAGGGTAGGGTTTCATGGCCATATTCAAAGTCACCACACACATGCAAGGTATAAAAAAACTTGAAGTCATTTTGGTTATAAACCAATTGTTAGGGTTGTAGGAATATGTAAATACCCATGGACGTCAAGTCACCCAAATTTCCAAGTTTATTGAACTATAGAACCAAAAACATGGTTTAAGGGTGGGTTTGAATGCCCATACACATGAAAGTTAATTGCCTATGTGAAAAGGTCCAAAAACACATGAAGTTTCAAAGCCACCTTAAAACCAAAGTCTCAAATCTTTGTATCATCTAGGAAGCAAAACTTCAAACAATGAACTTCAAATTGCAAACCATGTTTCAAAGAGCACCTTGGAAGTCATTGGGTAGTAATAGTGTGGCGATAAAACACATTGTGATGCTTTACAATCTTTAAGGCATGCCATTCAAGGGACTCACCCACAACTTTATGCCACGAATGGTTTACTTGATGAAGCCGCCACATCATAGATGGGTCCAAGGGAAACTTTGGGAGGATATGTTCAATCATGAATGCATCCGTTAAAAGAGCCAATAAATGTTTTGGTAAATTTTTCGTTTTTCATGGCTATGGGGCCATTTTTAAGGTTTAAGGTTTGGAATACAAGGCACTATTTTTGGAGTTTGTGGAGATGAAAAAACGTTTTCAATTTTTGGAGACAAAACAAGGTGTTTTGTTTCAAATCTTGGAGGTTCAAAATTGGTTTGCTTCAATGATTCTTTTAGTTAACCACCAATTAAGGTTTGAAAAAATTGCAACCATTGTAGTAACACATGAAAAATGACCACATTACTAGGAAAAATGCTTACCAACAAAAAAGGTTATGAACAAAACAATAAAAAAAATTCTTCATCTTCTTTTATACCTTGAGTTATTAAAGCCATCTTGGTGTAATGTTGGGTTAAACCTAATTTTAAAAGATGTTGCAAATTCTCCTTGTTGCTATTGAATTTGGGATGAGACAATACTCCTCAGAACTCCCTCTTTAAGTTCTTGTAAGCATAGATGTAGGGTGTTGAAACATGGGAGGTTACAAGGCGATGCATGATAAGAGACTATTAGAATTTCTAGAAGTGTGTAAGCCATTACTAGCGAAGTTCCTACAAGTGTAGATGTAGGGTGCTGAAACATGGGAGGTTGTAGGGAAATGGAAGGCATGAGACTATTATAACTTTTAAAGTTATGCAAGCCAAAACCATTGCAAGTGTAAAGGTAAACATGCAATGACAAATGAAGGTGCAAACATAAAGGTAAGAATATGACAAGATGTAGGCTTTTCTAAACAACTTTAGGAAAGTTGGCATGAAATTTAGTTCATGCTAAGTCCTACGTGAAATCTAAGTTTCGAAGCCCATTGTGCCCATGTGTAATTTTTTGGTATCATCTTTGAAGTTATGTCTTGTAAATGGGCCAAACATGGGTTTTTGGTGCCATGTTTAACCAACTTTACAAATAACTTTATTATGTTTTTGGTTTTTGTTTGGGAAATTTCTAGATATTTATTCTATTTTTACAAGTTTGCAAGTAAAATCATATGGTCTTAAAAATCATTGCAATTTAGCACATTTATTATTTTATGTGACAATCACCAAACATCATTGAGGATTATTAGTTGTGTGCCTTTGTTTTTAACTTGGGATTTTTTAAAAAGTCATTATTAATATGATTTCTCTGGTTATGAATGTTTGTGTGCTTAACCAATCATGTGGGCATTAGTTACTATTTGATGCCTTGCATGCAACAATTACCATGATGGCCTTGAAACTAAAAGAAGAATTTGGAATGACAATTTCTATGGCTAATTTGATTAAAGACTATATGGTTGTGGCTTTAGAATTGTCTATCTTTCCTTCTAATGTTAGAAAGAAAATATATGATGTTTTAGATGGTTTTATTTGATTCCCAATGAAATATGAATATAAAAAAAACCCATGACATGTTATTTCTAATGTCAGACCGAAAATTTAAAAAACTTAGGTTGGTTTCATTTTTTATTAGTTAAAAAGAAGTTGTTCTATAGTGGAAGATTATGATAAACAATGTTTGTTTCCAATGCTATTAAAATGACACCATGCATTTCACCCTTTGTTGAAATTTGAAATTATGGCATATCAATTAATTCTTGTTTTGATATTTTTGAAATCATTGTTAGGACTAGTGAGCTAGCCAAGGGGTTGGTGAATAGGGACTTACAGATGTTCTAGAGGTAGCAAGTTGATGTAATGAATACTATATATCCTTTGGAATGGTGGGGGAAAACATGAGTCCTTGTTTTTGAATTGTTTGTTTTTCTTGGTCATTAGATCCTTGGGATTATGGGATGTTAAAGTGAAATGAGAGGATTTTTTCCCTAGTTGGAATATTGTTGAATTTGAAGAGTTGCAGGTTATAGTTAAATAATTTTGATAAGTAAGAATTGGTCAAATGATCTTAAGGTGGGTTGTTTTTTTTGTCTTTTAACTTGAAATAGTTGATTGAAGTTGATGTTGCTTAAGAAGAAGAGCTAAAAGAATATGAAGATGAGTTTGAGTGAGATGAGCTTGTGGACATGTAATTTGTAATTTATAATGTAATAGTAAAATTCTTGAACACTGTTATCTAAGCTGTGTAAATCACCTTGAATATTCAACATATATTGTTTTCTAAGATAGTTGGAAGTGTGAAATCCAGATTTTGATTAAAAAAATTAAAAAAATTGATATACTTAACAAATATTACAACTGAAAAAATTAAAAAAATTAAAAGATCCGACCCGGTTCTTGAAAATAAATTAAAAAACCGGAACTGATGGATATTTTAAAAAAAAAATGATATCTGCCCAACACTGAAAAGAACCACTCCAATCTTGAATTCAAATAGATCTACAAGTGATCTGTAAACTGGAACAGTGAGGTAAAATTCTGAGGAAGTAAAACTGAAGCAACTCAGTTCCCTAAAACCTGGATTTACTGTGATTTTAGTTTCAAAAAAACTTTACTTTAATACTTTTATTACTGTCACGGCCGAGGAATGATGGGAAGTTGTGAACACAAGTAAAGAACACAATAGTTACCTACCTAGGGTATTGGGTATTTAATATTTTTTTACTTATGGGACTCACCAGCTTATAATAAATGGCGACCGGCCACACACCCACCAAGGCGAAACCGTCACTTCAGGGGGCCGGCCGTTACAATCTTGCACTAACGGCCCCCCCTGCCCCCCGCCCCCCACTACCTGTCTGTCCTACGGGACGGCCGAATTTCTCGCCAAGCGTGTCGCTAAACCAAGTTCTCAAGCGTTTCCGTGTCAGTCAGCAAGCGTAAACACGTTCACACGTTCACAACAGCCTTCGGAATCCTCATGCACAAGTGAAGCAAAGTAGTACAGAGGTAGAATGTTCCCATGTGTTCCCTGTGTCAGTACATTAAATACGTTCACACCCCCACGCCTGCCATAAAATAACTGAAAAACCAAGTACAAAACGCAAGCCAAGCCCGTTCCCATTTAATTTATTCCCGTGTCAGTATATATATTATCACGTTTACACACGTTCACACCTGCGTGTATCTCTCACAAAAAGAAGAAGAAGAAAACATAACTGAAGCAAAAAAAAAGTACGGCCGTTCTCACTTGTTCACAATGTCAGGATTTATAATGAGCCCTTTCACACGCCCGCTTAAGTAATAACTGAACCCAGAAGTACAAAGGGCCGACTGGCTGTTATTTTTGGGCCAGAGACCAAGGCCAAAAGTTTAGCGCAACCAACCCCAACCAAAATCTGAAAATAGGTAAGGAACAAAGTACATAGAACCTACTACTCCCTTACTTACTAGTCAGTCAACGTACAATTGGAGCTCTGTCATTGGTCGGTGATTTAGTCCGGCCAATCAGCCGTAAGATCCATGATCCCCCACAAGACGGCCACACGCTCAGTTAATGCACCACCGTTACCCTACACACCGAGTACTGATTATTATTATTTAAAAATAAAATAAAATAATTAACTAAGTTGTCTTCAATCTTGGAGAAAAAACAAATTTTCTTTTTTAGCAAATTGGGTAGTAAAGTATCATAATAACTTACTAATAAGGATGAAATTAGGATTTTTTTAATAATAATCTTTTTATTAGGGGTGCCAGGGGAAGGAACTTTGGTTGATTGCAAACACAACAATTATTTCAAAAAGATTTATCTAATAATTTAGTTATCTCATGATCACTTACTTACATACCAAGTAAGGTGGTCCAATAAGAGTGGAGTTATTTATTAGGGTTGGTTTTATTTTATAATTTATTAGATTGTTTTGGGGGGGGGGGGAG
>Ga0209208_10003447_pt1 | contig 22644 bp, 20 predicted proteins | sample S1TSphfallax_3_FD_187694 | JGI IMG/M metagenome (GOLD analysis project Ga0209208, IMG submission 187694) | Host-associated microbial communities from peat moss isolated from Minnesota, USA - S1T2_Fd - Sphagnum fallax MG (SPAdes) (version 2) | ecosystem: Host-associated > Plants > Peat moss >...
GGGTGTGTGCTGAGGTCGGGGGAAGAAGGGGGTTGCCAAGCAGGATGAGTAGTACATGCAGTGTCTTGTGTACTGGTTCTTTTCAGGGAGATTGCAAGCTTGTTTGCCTGCATGAGCAACAACAGCGCTTCCTCGTTGCTGCTGCTGCCAGGTATAATAGTGTGTCTCACTCTTTTGGCAATGAGAGATTGAAATTGGCGCACACCTTTAGACCCAATACGCTACTTATTGTGAGGTCATCGGTCCAGGAACCTGCTGGAGGAGTTGCTGCTGTCAAATCTCAAATGGCCACGCCTGCCGTTGGCGAGGAGCCGATGGCAGACAGATTGACTGCAGAAATGGGGGAGGAGGAGGAAGATGAGGAACACGATGAAACGGAAATTGGTGTGCAGAACGGTGGTGATGATCTGCTCAAGAAGAAGAAAGCAGCAACGATGGCTGCCGAAGAAGAGAAGGTCATCAAAGTGGAGAAGAAAGGGGGTTTACTAGGGCAACTGCAAACCCTAGCAACATGGTTCAGTGCGTGGCCTCAAATTCCCAACAAGGTTCATCATACCCAGTGAACCTGTTCTTCTTTACTCCTCCCAATGCATGTCTCTTGCCACTGCTGGTGCAACAGTATAATGGGAATTGGATGTAGCAGAATTCATGAAAAATTGTCACCTCCATTTGCGGTACAAGCAAGTGTGAAGGGTTTAGGGTTTACTGGCAATGAACAACACTGTAATCACAATTGGGTGGTCATCATTTTTGCAGGAGGAATTCGTATATGTTCCAAGAGAGCCTTCAGGCAACCCAATCACTTGGGAAGGTTGGGGCACTTCACTTTGCTGGTATGTCTGCTGCTGCTGCTGCAATTGAGCAAAACATGAAGAAGGTTTTCTCTTTGTCATCATCCCCTTCAGCAATGACAGACAGATGGCATTCAAATCCCTCTTCCAATAGGAATAATCAAACTCCCATTTGTTGTCTGTCTGGGCATAATCAGTTCACTGCTCCTGAAGTCTTTCTGCAACTGTTCATAATCTACATGTATCAAAATGCTCAAGTGTGCATTCCCATCAGAGGGCAGCAGGCTGCAGTGTATCTTCTTAGTTAGTGTGCTAGGGTTTTAAGCTGTCAATGCCGGAGGTTGACATTTGTTTTCTTGTACGAATCATTTGGGAAAAATGTTTGAAGTTTGTTGCACCATCTGCTTCTTTCTTTATTGGTTAGATTGACAGTGAACAGAAGAGGGTCAGTTGTTGACAAGAATGGAGGTTTCAATTGTGTGTACCTGTTGATGATTGATGTCTTGGTGGGTGCAGGTGGGCGAATTTTGTAGGGGGACTACCGAAAGGTGACAGCAATTATGTGCTTGATTTACTGTTTGATCCCAGCAAAGGCTTAGGTCTAACAATTGTACGCTACAACATAGGGGGAGGAGCTGACCTCTCATTTGACACAAACCTTCGACCATTTGGTGATATACCTGGATTCAAGCCTAGGGGTCCAAATGCTGCCTATGATTGGTCAGCAGACAAGCAGCAGAGGGATGTATTGTTTGGGGCACGTGATCGGGGTGCAAATGTTTTTGAAGCCTTCTCAAATTCTCCACCTTCCTGGATGACTCTCAGTGGATCTGTGACAGGTGCTTGAAATATTGATCTTCTGTTTGTTTCCATGTCTTTTGTGTGTTCTGAGATGTAATCCAGGACCTGGCAGCCATTCAAACAGGCTCCATTCATAGTGTCCTGTGGCAATTATCACACCGACAAAGAGAAGCTGTTCTTGTTTACCCGTTGCAAATGAGGCCTTGAGTTTGCTAGATGTACAGTAGTATTCACAAATGACATCAAAAAACTACATCAGAATGAGCACTTGTTTATTGCAGGGATTGGCAATTTGTTCAGATGGGTTGTTCAAGTTGCAGGATTCTTCTGGGGTTCTCATTGATTACAAATGTTATATGTCTTCATCTGTACTGCAGGGAACTGGCGGAAGGGACAGGACAACCTGAATCCGATCTATTATGAGGCTTTTGCTGACTATTTGACAGAAGTGGTGCTTCAATACCAAAAATGGGGGCTACATTTTGATACCTTGGCACCATTTAATGAGCCCTGTGAAGGGTGGTGGTATATTGACCGTAACAAGCCTGCCCAAGAGGGTTGTAATTTCTCAATCCGTTCAATGGCAAAGGTACAAATCTAACATTTAATCCTGCAATTTCTCCTATTACTATGTACCCAAAGATTCACTATTGTTTGCTCACATATTTCTTATCTACCTTCTTGTAACCAGAAGTAGAGGATACTATCAAGGACTGTTGTGATAATGTAGCTTATTGATAAGAGGGGGCATTGTGTAGGTGATTCCCTTAGTCAAGCAATCACTGGCTAGAAAGGGCTTGGCAGTGAAGATAAGCGCTTTTGATGCCTGGAGCAACAATACTTTGAAAGCTTTGCGAGGAGTGGGTGAAGAAGCATTGGCAGCAGTTGACCAAGTCAATGTTCACACTTATGTTCATTTTGTTCAACGTGAAGATGATGCCAGGCGCAAGCAGGTAGCTGCTAAACCCTACAATTGAAAGCCATAACCCATATAGTAGTCTGTACCCTAAAACCCTAAGTCCTAAACCAATAACCAATATGGTACCATGCAAAGTCCAATTTCAGGATAAATTGTTGAATGAACCCTGGTCAAAGTGGAATCCAACTCTAGGAATAAGGTACTGATTTTATAGTTGATGGCGATTTTGTTGGAGATTGAAGGAGGCGACATTGGACACAGTCTAACAATGATGTCATTCCTACTGGCAGGTGGAACGAAATGTCTTTGTAGGTGGGAAAAAATTGTGGATGTCAGAATACGGGCCACTGAATTGGGGTGGTGAAGAATATGATATTGCATTGGCTGTGGGTAGGCACATAACTCTTGACCTGAATGACCTCCGTCCATCAGCTTGGTGCTATTGGCAGGTTCTAGAAGGACCTGGATCCTTTTGGGGCCTCTTGCAAACACCTCTTAACTACCAAGTCAACCCCTTTGCAGTTGACATAAAGAAGCAGTACTATGTGATGATGCAGTTTACAAGGTGGATTCGACCAGGCTTTAAGGTTTTCCAAAACGAGAGCCTCCATGATTTTCTTGTCACAGCTGTCCATCCCTCAGGTCTTACTGTAGTGCTTGTTTTGACCAATACCTCATCAAAGAATAAGGATGTAAGTTATGATCTTACCGAGGTTTCTCCTCTTTTAAAAGGCTTGCCGTTGAATGTCACCCCTTTCCGAACTTCAATGACTGAAAACCATGTAGAGTTACCCTCATTGACATTTGAGACCCCATTATTGGTCATACGTTCAATAGCAAAATCAATCACAACTCTTGTTATCTCTCAGTTGAGTGACTGACCCACTCCTCATTTGTGAGATCATTTTTTTTAGTTCACAATGTTTTTTTTTACTACAATGCAGTCTCTCATAATAGAGAGAGCATAATCAGTGGTATCAGTCTTCACTTTTTGAACTGCAGGCCCAAAAGGTGCCTGAGGCCAAATGTGTAGGCATGAGGTGACAATTTGCAAAGCTCACAAATCCATAAATTTCAGCTTGGTTATTATGGGTTGTGTGCATTGGGTACTAGTCCTATGGTAACTCTGGGGAGATTATAGATTTGTTGGGTATATTGTTGTGACATTGTTATGTTATTGTTATGTTATTGTATAGGAGAGGATCGGGTGAATGTGTTGATGATAGTTTTTTTTGGGGCAATTTCAGAATGATACTTAAGTATGCTGTGCAATATGACTCTTTGAATAGCTTGTGGTTTCTATACATCTAAACTTGATTCATGTGTAGAGTACTCTACCTCCAGAGTTAGCACCCTGTAGAATTGCACAACCTTTTTCCACCAATTTGGATGATCACATCTGAAGTGGGCTGCTGCTATTTGTGCAGCCATTAGGATTCTTGCTGGAAACCATTGCTGTATTCAAGTTTGAGGGTGGCTGCAATTTGAGCACCCATGAGGGTGGTTTTGGAAAACTATTAGTCAAATTTGAGGTTGCGCAGATATTCTTCGTCTTGGTTGAGTTGTATTATGGCATCAATATCTTCCTCGATTTGAAGTTGCTTAGCCTCTTTCTTCTCATCCTCCTTCTCCTTCTGTACTTCATGCAGCCCCCACAAACCCACATGGTGTTGAAGTGATTAGGTGAATTTTCTCCAGTGGAGAAATTGGGTTGGAAGGGTTACAAAATTCAAGTGACCAGCAAAGTTTGTTTCCTTTTCTTGTTTTCTTTTTGGTTACATTTGAATGATGTTGAGAAACTAGCCTACAATGTTAGAGCTTTGATGCAATGTCAGCTTGACAATGTCATTATGAGAATGAACTTGGCAACAAGCTCGGTCATGTCTACTAATGAAAGAAGGGGCTCACCTTGGACTTCAAGTGGTGGTTGGCATATTCTTTATTAACATTAAATATGGCAATTTCTTTTGCCTCTTCTTCAGCATTGATTCTTGCAATGATTTTCGCAGATTGCTCAAATGCATAATGGTCATCCTCTCTCTCCAACTTCTGCTCTTGTCTCTTCCATGCCAACTATTTCACAACACAAAAGTTTCCACTTATGTTTTGTAAGATAAGAACTCCCTATTCCCGAGTCATGTTTACAGAAATGGAGAAACTTGGGCTTTTCCTTTTTTCCCCTTCTTTGAGCAAAAGTGATGAATTAAAGTACCTGATTTTGCCGAGACTTATCACAAAGCTCCCAATCTCTTTGTCGCCTCTGAGCCTTCTGAAGTGCAAGAGCATCTTCTGCTGCTTCTTTGGCTTTTTGTTCATTGGTTTCCTTGTAGTTTATTTGCTTCCTTGCTTCTGACAATTGCTGCATAGTTTGAAAGAAAAGCCAACATAAGTCAACTACTACTACTTCCAAAGAATTTGTGCACTGTCTCTTTCTTGGGCAAAATTCCAGTGAAAATGAATCATCAGAGCTGGTTTAGGTAGACCAGCTTTAGGTTCCATAAGTCATCCTTTTCAATGACAGTTCCCAATTGGAGATATGTTTAGCAGATTCCCAAGCAAAGTGGAATGGAAAGGTGTCTTTTTGGATCTCTGTCTTTTCAGAGTCCTTTTTTCTCAATGCCACAGTCACGAGCAGGATTTTAATACCTTCTACATCAATTTGCTTCTGATTTCTCTTCAATTGAACTTGATTTCAATTCAACTGAATCTGAATCCCATTGAATTTGATTATTGAGTTGGAATTCATTTGATTTTGACTGAAAATTAATTTCCACAAAATCAATTAATAATTTCCATCACTTGATTGCCACCAGTAGTCCGCAGCAACAAAGAGCCCAAGTGGATAACACCAACATTCATTCATTGGGCCATCTGAATTTGGTTGCATTGGTGAGTAAAATCTTTCAAGGGTTTTATGGTAAGATGGGTTTACAGCTTCCATTCTTGCAATCATTCGGTCCTTGACTCTAGTTTTCTCTGCTTTCTTTGCATCCTGTTCTTTTTTGTACTCAAGTTCTTTAGCTGCCCTTTTCTTTGCATATGCTGCAATTTCTTGATCCATAACTTTCCATTTTTCAGCCTCCTCTTGTCGCTTTCTCTGTTCAAACAAAAATGGTTTCTCCACTTTTATAAATCATGAACATGAAATAAGTGTGGATATATTGTACTCTGAAATAGGTACCGACCTCCCTTGAGTGGAGAACAAGAGCTCAAGAAACAAGGTCATTACAAAGTTTATAACAAGCAAGCACCTTCAATTCTTTATTGAGTTCCACCAATTCTTTATTAACTTGTGCAATTTTTTGCCGTTTTTGCTCAGCTTGGAGTTGTTCTTGTCTCAAATCCTCTTCAGCTTTTGCCTTCAACTCCAGTTTCTCCTTTCTCTTTTGCTCCTCTGCAGCTAAAAACCTTTGATGATTCTCCTCTACCTGCACACAAACAGCCCCCTTAATGACACCCATTGTGTACAAATAAAATTTGTTACATTAACTTCTATTATTTTCTAGGGGTTTATTTTCTTCAGCCTACAGCACTCTCTATTGTCAAAAATTCAGTACTATGTTCTCTGTCAAGTTTTATTTGCACAAATAAAAATGTGGGTGGTCACAATTTAAAGTCATCACCAATACAGTATTATAGTAAGCCTTGTCTACATACAGGCTTAAGACATTTGATGATAGTACCATGATATGCTTCAAATTTTTGCTTTGAACATGCTGAAGTCGAAACTCGGTGGATAAATACTCACTTGCTTTTTTCTGGCTTTCCCCAGTTCAACCCTTTTTTGATATTCCACTTTGACCTTGTCATTTTCAAGAGCAATTAATGCCTTTGTGTCCTTAAGCATCAATTCATGCCAACCCATCTCTCTCTTCTTCCACTTCTCCTTCATGTCTTGTTTCACTTTCAATTGTTCTGCCCTTTCCTGTGGTGCAGATTCCAATATCAAGTTTCTCCAGTTCAATCAATTGAGGAAAAAACAAAAACAAAAACAAAAGAAAAAAAAGCTTCCCCCTTATGTTGATGATATGATGGATTATGATCACAAGGCAGCATAACTACTCAATGGGTAGGTCAGTAAAGATATGAATATGGACTCTAATGGGTCATAGAGTTGAGAAAAGACCATGTTGACATAATCAAGTAAAGCCCGTGATTGAAGAGTTGTTACATGTGGCCTCTCCAATTTCTTATTAGCTCTCAAAATCTGTGAAAAAACATCATGCTGATGGTCACATAACCTTTAAATCAGAAGCCAAGAATATAGATGAAATGGAGCATTGTCTTGAGTTCGCAAGAGCATTAGGTTATTCATCCCCCACACCAAAAAACTTCTATCGTGCAAAAAATGGTCCCTTGATGGATTTGTCCATGAAGAAGGATAGGAGATTTGCCTGCTCCATCCTTTTCTGATGTTTGATACCCTGCTCCACAACACTGAGTTTTTCTCTCTCCATCTACACCCACAATTTGACAAAAAGGGAATTTAGATCTTCAAATCCTACCCCTTACATTCAAGCAGAAAGATGGGTTCATTTAAAGACCCAACAACTTTAGGATTATACACTTTCTTGTGTTTTCTCCTTTGGTTTCAATTGACAACACTGAATCCTGGCTTTGATATTCATGCAGAAACATGGGTTCATTTGAAGACCCAACACTTTCATGTGTTTTCTCCTTTTGGTTCAATTGGCAATGCATTGCATACTGCCGTTTATATTCATGCAAAAACATGGGTTGATTTGAAGGTGTAACAATGTTATGATTGTACACATCACGTGTAACATCCTTCGGTTTCATTTGGCAATACATCACCAATGAACTATAGAATTTAGGGTTTGACTAGATTATACATTTTCTCATGTGTTTTGCATGTGTCAACCATAAACAACACATGTGATGATCTAAGACACTACAATGTTGATGCAACAAAAGTCCAATATTTCCCTTGAAAAAATGATGCACATCATGTAGTAGTTTAATTGGGTCCTCAAGTGAAAGAACCTCTTCTTTCTTGATCCTATCTTGTCGTGCCTTCTCCCTTAATAACCGTAAATTCACAAGAGTGTTGGGCCATCGATCTGCCTTTTCTTTAGACGATTTCATTAACCTTTCTTTCTACATAAACACCCGCCATTGTTCTCTTACATGAATGTTGTTTCTTATATTGCAAAATTTTCTTTTCAAAAACATAAGGATTAATGAATCTTTTTTTGTCCATGTTTTTTTCCATCATACATATTATGTTGCAAGTTTCAATGAATTCTCAGCAAAAGGCAATGGAGGAGGTCATGTGTGTATGTATGTAGCAATAAAAGGGGCAAAGACAGACCTCAGCAATAAACTTTGACCATCGATCATCCAGAGGTTTTCCACCTTTGAGACGAATATATTCATTCATGGAAATCTCTGTGCAATGACAACTATGTTGCATCACAGCTGCCATGGCTCCAATCAAGTTTGTATTGCACCTACTGCAAAATGATGGTCAGAGTTGAGAATAATTGCACAGCATTCATAGAATTTGCCACAAATTTATACAAAGGAATAAGGTTGATCTACAACCCAATTCTCAACAACAACAACAAAAATTTACAAGAGAAATTTGGATTCTTAGATAGTCTTGCTCATCAGAGGAAATAAAATTCTCCTGTCAGTGGATTTAAACCTGGTTTATCTGTGCTAGCTTTGCTTTCCATTGTTCCATCATACACGAATCTGGAACTGACATCAAATCGGATGCAATTGGAGGTAGTACATTGTTGGCTTCAATTTGAGGAGGTGTTTCTCCTCAAAAGGAAAGGCCATTTTTTGTTATATGTCTCAACATTTAATGCAATACCAGCAGACCCAAAAGAATATGAGCATATATCGAAAAAGATTCGAAACCCTGTATACATGAAATATCTGGCAAACTGACTTCTTGAACTTCCACATCTCTGTAAAATGAGTTGCATTTGCATCAACAAAGAGAGGTCTTTAGTGTACAAGATAAAATAGCCCCAACACAAATCACATTTTTCGGTCTTCTAGCCCATTGATCTTCTGACCCATAAATGTGTTCATCTTCGAGACCCATTAGATATTGTGAACCCCATTTTGCTCATCAACAGCTCTCATTTTTGTACAATCATTATTTATTACAGCAATTCATTCAAACACAATCATAAGCTGAGTAAAAATTGTATTGAGAACTGTTGTTGGTATTTTACACAACTGATTTAAGCCCAAAAATATATAAACTTGATACAAGTGTAGGAAGCTCAAAATCTTGCACACTCACACACAAACATATCAGGAAATGGGTTGTAAGACAAAGCTCATGAAAGGCCAAGGAATAGTAGCATAACTGTCCCTACATCATGTTAACATTATTGGAGATATTATATTTATTCCATTCAATTTCTCAGTGTCATTTTGTAGTAGTACTTTTCTCGTAAAACTTAGTTTTATACTAACCAATCTGAGTAGTGATAAGAGCCTCTTCACTACATCATAGTTGCAATTGAACTTGGGCCCCTTGCTACTTTGTACTACTAGTGATGATCAATCATCAATAAAAAATATAATCTGAAAAAAGAAGTATGGTGAAAAGACAAAGATTTTTTTTAAAAGTTTTCTCAACTTAAACATGAATTTGGATCAATAAAAAGTTTAGGTCATGATTTTGTTGTGGTTAAAAAGTAGTGTTGAATTTGAAATGTTAAACAACATTTATGGTAATGGCCTTGTGAAACCAAAGGAGGATTGTGTATCTACAAGAACTTCTTAGTTGTAATGGGTATAAATAACATTATAAATGAGTCCTTTTTTATCTTAGTAGTAGTGGATAATTTGTGTACAATACATTAAATGCAATGATTTTTATTTTTATTTTTGAATTTTTGCAACATGGCAAAAAGGGAAGGTATGAAAAATACAAGATGAAAATCTTTTAAGGTGTGTCGCACAGGGCGAAAGTATCTATTCCTTGTAATCTTTTTTTTATTTTATATTTTGATTTTCATAAAAAAATATTGAATCAAAAGTTATCAAATATTACAGAAGAAGAACCATATTTTAGATCACTACAATTTTAGATTCCATCATAATCATTCATAAATGTGTCTTTACATGATAAAAAAGAACTATGTAAAAAAAACATAAATCTTTTTTGATAAGATTTTGATACACCTTAAAAAATTTGGACTTTACAAAGAATTTTTTTTTTGAGAGAAAATGGGCCCAAGTCATCACATTATGAGAAAATAATCTAAACTCGCCATATTTAAAGAATAGGTCCCAACAAGTCACCAAATTATAGGGGGAATCATTTTTTTTCTTATTCCCCCTCTAACCTCTAGCCAAATTTTGATAAATCCCCTTGTGCATAATCACCAACCCACCCACTTCAAAAAAATTTAAAAAACAAACAAAAGAATATATATATATATATAAATCCATGTTAATGTAATTTTTTTCAAAAAACAAATCCGATATTTTATCTTTGAACCCAAAAATCAGAGCTTCTTCATTACATCATTGTTCCAATTGAATGTGAAGGAATAAGTCACAAAAATATAACCTTGTATTATTTGTATATCAAGCTAACCATGGAGGACAACTTGTCATACATTACTAGAATAGTGCCCTAGTAGCACATTAACACACCTAACAAAATCAAACTAATAAAACTTGCACACAAAAGATGAGACTGCAAAACCATTACATGCAAAGTATTGAAACCTTCAAACATGAAAATTAATCTAAAACTTTATTCACATTAAATTGGGTTTCAACATATACAAATCCTACAAAAGATAAACTACTCTATAATTATATTTCCGACAAGTTAATTCCTAGTGGAATGGAGTTATTTGGTCAAGTGACTTCAATTGGTTATGTGAAGTTCTAGATACAAGAATTGTGATCATGTTAGTGTCATAACAATGAAGATGATCATTGAGATCTAGTTGGACTAGTATAATTTGGAACCAAAGATCAATTAGCTCACATGATATGGAAATCCTTACTCTAATATAGAAGTTCATAACTTGCATTTCAATGCAACATGAAGTTTAACAAAAGTTTGTATGCTTTTAGTAGTTTCATCCAAGAAAGTATAGCTAATTTACTCACCATAATTTGTAGTGTGTTTATCTTTTCATTAAGAGTATTGTTCATAAGGATTCATGGGGTTCAAAGTTTTCTTCTAGCAAATTTTCACATTGTGGTAATAAAAATAATTGGAATTTTTTTAAAATGTAAATCTGATCAAATTTGCTAAATTTGGAAAATTTGGAAAATTTTGCCAATCTTTAGAAACCACAAAATTGAAAAAGAAAACTTTGGTGTGAATCTTTTTGTCCATAATCGGTCCACATTAGCTTCCATTCTCCCCTGAGGAAAACTTGGTGCCCAAGCTCGTGAGGAAAACACCATCTTGGGGAGGTAGGGTAAAATTATAGAGGGACAACATGGTCCCAACAACCATCTTTTTCCACAAATAGCTTTGACAAAGTTTTCATCTATGGAAGTCATCTAAGGAAAAACATGACTATTGGAAAAGAGATATGAACCTTAAATCTTGTGTTCAACTAACTAATTCTTAATCATTCATCACACTTCTTTAGATTAAAAAATGTGGGATACTAGTTATTAGTGTTGGGGAGTTCTTTGCTTTTATGAAAAACTTATATCTCCAATCCTAGAGGAAAAAAATGTTTTTAAAAAGAAAAAATTGGTTTTGATTCCACAAATAAATAGAATTGGGAATCCCATTAGGTGTTTGCTTCTTCACAAAAATAAGCTTGATTTCAACTTCAATTTCAATATTAAAATTAATCCCAATCTAAATCTAGTTATTGGGATTGGAACCAATTGTTAATTTCTAGTTTTAATCCTTGTTTTCTTTTCAAATGTATCATGGTTTTAGTTTCAGTTTTAGTTTGACACAAAAATAGAACCAAGAATCTAGTTAAATCTAATTCTTCCCAAAACAAATTATTTCCGATTCTAGCTATGAAAACCAATCCCAATTTGGATTTGGTTCTTATCATTTAGAAATAGAACCCACAATTCTTACCTACCAAAGTTGTACACATACAACATTGTTTTATACCTTCTATTGACTTAACAAAAAAAGTCCTTTTCAATCAGGTGAAACTTTTGCAACTTCCAATATGTTGGAAGTTGCAAAACTCAAGATTTCACCTAGTTGAAAAGGAATTTTTTCTATAATGATCCTTGCTCATGTATTGAAACAATAGTAAATTTTGCATCACAAAAAAACATGTATAATATTTATACAAATATGACACATTGGTAAGCAAGCAAATACAATTCATTTTAGAAATCACTTGCATTGCAAAATGAACATCACACTATCAAAAAATATTCAAGGAAATTAACACCCACTAATCAACTACTAATCATCAATTTACATCACCATACCAATCTACAAAAATATGCATGTTTCAATTTCTACTAGATTTCCAAAAATCAACAATATAACTCACTAATAATATTGAATTTCAAGAATTAGCAAACATAAATAATAATAAATGTCAACAATTCTCATCAATATTTACAAATAAAATTCTTCAATAAAAATGAATCAAAATAATACTATACCAACCTCACATGAAAAAAACATGCAACATTCCCCAAAACAAACAATACAACACTACTTAAAATTTTCAGCTTACATGAAACTTTGTCACAAATCTAGAACCCCAAAGTTCACTAACAAATCTTTAACATGCACCTTGAACACCTCACACAATTTTTTTTTAAAAACCAACATAATAAAAAAACCTTAGCTCAATGCATGAAACCGAAACTCTTACACAACTCCACCATTGACTCTTGTGCAATTCCAAACCTCAAAACCACACCCTACCTCTCATGATTGCACAATAACATAAACAAACTCATACAATGACACAATAACTTAACACAACATCCCCATGCTTCCCTCCTTGCTCCTCAATTCCAAAACACAATCTAAAACCTCCTCATCCTTTATAATACCTGACACGAAATCTGCCAAACCGTAAACTTAAACCTTTAAAAAAACCAATTCACACAAAATAAAAATATTCAGACAATAAAACCCAAAAAATACAAGACACATTAATATTGCACAAAAAAATAATGAGCGCCAAAAGAAAACCTTTCTTCCCCAACAATTGTAAAAAACCTTCAAAAAAATTCAAAAATCTTCATACCAATAAATGTGAAAATAGATATTTTAGTGCATACACAACCCCAGGGCCCAATCCAATAGTCTTTGTCCTTTATGAAAGACATAACCCAACAGATCCACAATATATACACTACTTTCATAAGTATGGAATATTATTTTCATTAAGATTGTCAACAGCATGTTGAGAATATCAATCACTATTGTTTCATAAATCCATCTAAAAAATAATATATACCTAATGTATGTTTCAAAAACATTTTTCATGTCTATAATTTCTTGGAATTCTCTAGAAAATAATGTTTATGTAGAGGCCTTTCTATGGCCAACTTGAGGCATTTTTTAACAAAAGCCTTATGATTAGGAAGCATCAAAAATGGCACTTCAATTTCATCAAGCCCTTTAACCTCTCGATTATAAGAGCCACATGTAGCCACATCAACTCTCCACAAGCCTTCATATTTGGATTGTTGGTCTTTGAAATAAAACACACCCATTCCTTCTTTCAAATCATTCTTGAAATGCCCATGGTAAACATTGCCATTGACTACATAAACCAATAATGCCAATGAAAAAGGGGATGATATATTTTATTGCAAATGAAAAATTGCACACAATCATCATGAGAATGGGCAAAGAAGTTTGACCAACAATTTTAGAAAAATAATGGTTTTTCATTGGTGAGATAGTCATGAAAATTCTTGGGTTATTTAAGGAACGGGGTAAGGTACAAGTAAAGGTAAATTACCCATTCTCAAGGTGCCTACACCATCTCGTTTATTGTCAACCCACTCGCCAATATAGATATGAAATGACATGTCTTTGGATGTCCAATCACGATATGTTTGTTTCCCCATCCCACACCTTTTACCATTCTCAAAATAGCCTTCATACATCTCTCCACACTTTCCATACAAGAGTCCTAGTCCCTATAGGCAACTTCTCCTATTTTCAACAAACTTAATTATATTTTTTGAAATATCAAAAGTCATTGCATATTGTATGTTCTATGCATGACTTACAAACCAAATTATTGCATCATAATAGTATCGTGTAACATTGTGTTGATTTGCATTAGGTACACATATTCTCATTCAAATTCCCATCTTTAAGGTAATAACTACAAATGAAAATTATTTGTTCTTTTTTTAAAAACATTATTCACTCACTATTTCTATGGTATAAAAAATGTATGAAAGAAAGTATTTGCAATAACATTTTTGAGTATGAATGGACCAAGCATGTAGAAAAGATGTGTTGTTCCACTTCCCAACTTCAAACTAGGAGAATAAAAAGGCATTAAGAAAAAAATGTGCATGAAGGTTGAAGAGTTTATGGGAAAGGCATGTTATCTTGACTACAACAAATGACATTTCATATTTAAATATAACGAAAGTGGCAGTAGGTGGCCATTTGGAGTTATGCATATGATAATTTTTCCAATGGCACAATATTTCCAATATTATATAGTTTGGAAAATTTGTTTATTATGTTTGCAATAGTGGGAAAAACAATACATGTTGTGAGTAAATGATAAGGGTACATACATGAAAATAGTTAGCCTTCCAACTACCTCGATATGATGGGCAATAATATTTGCCACTTACAACCCAAAAGGTGCCATGACCCTCTCTCTTTCCTTCCTTGAATTGACCTTCATATCTATTCCCACTCTTGAAAGTATGTATGCCCCTCCCTAAACATGCACCATGACGGATATTTCAATTTTTAAATATAAAAAAATGTCAACATTCCGTATGGTCAACACATCAAGATTACAAGTTGTAAATAGATAGGTACATTTGTACATATTTTTTATGATTCATCCAATGTTTTCTTTTGGGCAAGTTTTCTCATTTTTTCAATTAAAAAGAAATGATGTCAACACATATAATAAAAAATTGTGAAAAGAATAGCCCTGATTCATCACTTTTTTTTAAAATTAAATCGCCTAAATTTTGCAATAGGTTCCAACATCTAGCCAAAATGTAGAAGGATTCTTAATTTTTAAAACTTTCATATCTAAGGCAAATTTGGCTAAACCTTCTAGATCAAGTAATTATTTATGAAGTACATTTGGAATTAACCGTAGTTTGACATCAATGTTTCCCTAGTTACAATGGTTTAATTAAAGGGTAATGCATCACTAGCAACAAGGCATTACAACATGTGAACCAACGGTAGAACCTGAGGTCAAGGGTGTAATTATGTGTTGCTACCAAGGATTACCCAATGTAATGACTGAAGTAGGTTAATGTAATAGGGTTTCTTGCTATTATGGCAAAAAATTATCAAATTACGACACAATTTCTCATGATATGGGCCCATGTTGTTAAGGGGTGTTTGAGAAAATGGAATGTTTGTTCAAGAGATCATTATGGTGATGCTACCTTGTAAAGACGGATACAATAGCCTTATGAAGTGAAGTATTATTTACTCAGGGTTAATCGACAAACTAAGTGATTAGTTTCATAAAAATAACTATTTGGGACAAATAGTTTAAACATGTAAATTGACCTATTTCTTGATCTTTTACTTTTAGAGATTTTTTTTAATGTAAATCACCTCAATTTTGAAGCTAACATGTTGATGATAGTTTTTTAAACATTGTGGGAAATTTTCATTTTCTTTGCAAACTTATTTGGACTTTTTATTAGCTTTGACACATTGGAAACCCAATTCCTTCATAAATGAAAATAATTTTTTAATTGCAAATTTTTTTTCACTAACAACAAATCAGAACAAAATTTCAGAAGGTACATTAATGATTATGAAGCAATGTATTCAAATAAATGAAGGTTGTGACATAAAATAATGAGTTGATGCAAAGGTGGGTAATGACCATCTCTCAAATTATTGTGCCATTCACCACAATAAAAATCTCCAGTTGTCCAATACATAGCTGCTCGATAACCTTCCTTGTTGGAAATATGATCAAGATAATGACTATGTCGTTCAATTAAAATTGATTCATCATTGATGTTTGTGGTTTCTACATTGGGGGAGAATTTGTCACTACTAAGTTTCGGGGTTGGATCCATTTTTGTTAGTAAATCATTACAAGTTACAATTAGGTCTTCAAAGTCACACACTAATGTTATAAATTGTAGTGATAAATATGGCCATAAATTGGTTTTAAACATGTGGTGATCCACAATTTATTTAAAAATCAAATGTTGCATTATAGGCAAACATTTCAAAATTTTAAGAATATGGTTATCTTTGTAATACATTCCAAAACAAAGCAATTATGCAACAATAATCTATAAGTTTAATACAATGCATTTTAAAGAGTATTGGAGATAAACTTAAATGATCTTGGATGTCACAAACATTAAGCTTCTTTGTCATTGGAAAGGACAAAAAATTTCAACATGTTAAACCTACCACGATCAAGGTTTCTAATTCAAGTGCATACAAAGTTTGAAAGGGTGCACACAAAAAAGGAAAAGCGAAAGAAAATTATTTTCCATTGGTTACCCACCATAATGGGACCAAAGGTCATGCCCTTCTACCCAACCCACTAAACTATTAGTCAAATTATTCATTGAAAAGAAGGCATGGAATACTCTTATTTAAATTAATGAAAAGATGATGATGTAAAAATTCTAAAATATTAAACTTCCATAAATATAAACAAAAGGTAGTAGTCCAAGATATTAGAATTCCAAAAGGTTGTTTAAACTGTGAAATTTTCCCATTCGATCTTGACCTTGAATTGAAGTTCATTTCACACCATAGTCCATTCAATAATCCATGTTGGAAACTTTCTTTAAAAGTGGTTCAATTGAGGCGTTGCAAAGGAATAGTTGGCCAAAACTAAAATGATAATTTATTTATTTTAAATTGCCTTATTACAAAGCACCTTTAGACTATAGATGATTCCATTTTTTCTCTTCTCTATCATGCCCAATCCTATTTAATGGTCTATAAAAGTTGTTGTCTCCACCTTATCATCTAGTTTTTATTGTTAATTTGTTCATGGATGTCAGAATTCTTTTCTATATGCATGTTTTGTTCTCATGAATAGATGGATGCATTCTTTGTGCAATGGGAGGATTTGCAATGAAATGAAAATCTTCATGTCCACTTCAATATTTGACAACTTTGGGTACAAAAACCATCTCTTAATTTCAATCTCAAGTTGGTTGCAAGACCATCAATTGTCAAAAATTGTCAAGAATTTGAGTGTTGGAAACTACCTCAAGAGTCAATCATAACATTACATGTTCAACACTCAAGTTACAAAGGTATCAAGTTGGTATCTCAATTTTCGTTGTTACTACAACATGTTATAATAGGGTGTACTAAATTTTTGTGTGGGAGAAGGGTTTGATGGATCTCTAGTTTTCAATATTAAGAAAAAGACATATTTGTGTGTTGGGTTTGTATTTTAGGTTATTGTGGAGTTGCTCAATTTTGCTTTTAAATTATGTCATTATTGATGACAAAAATTGCAACAATTTTTTGCATGGGGTCTATGAGAGAGCTCTAGTACATGCAAGACTTTCTTGATGCAAATTTAGGTTTAGGGTTTGGGTTTAATATTTTGCTTTCTACATATGAATTTGTGGCCAATTATAACAACTCAATAGGTTTGTATTTTGTGTTTGTGCCATTCAAGCCTACCTTAACCATGTCATTATTGTCCTCTACCCACCTACATGGATATGAAAGGGAAAATTAATGTGTCAAAAAAAATGTAAACACAACTATCCATGTAGTGTAATTATCACACTTCAATAAATATTGTACATACCAATAGTTTTTGGTTCAAATTTTGAATTATCACATGTAAGTGTCGATGGTCCCCCTTTATTTTTGAATTTACAATAATAACCCAATGGCATGGATTAGGTTTCAAATGGATGAAAAGTTCAATTTTCAATTCTTAAGAATCTCAAGGCACAAATAAAAAATTTACTTTTTTTTTTATTCAACATTTTGAGAGTTATTAACACCAAACCTTAATGAAAAATGAAGTAAACAACACATTCTTCAAGACTATTAGGTCTAGGATACTTAGAGAAAAAGGCCTTTAGTGTTAGATTATGCCTATAGGATCACATGTAGTGAACGATTCAAGCATTTGTTGTATTACAATGTGATCAAAATAATACACAAGCACATGCATTGTTAGAGAAACAATAAGGAGCAATTAGGTTTAAATGTCATGATCTTTTTTCTTACTATTGCACAAGATCCAAATATTAGCTAATGAAATTAGCAATAAACTTACTAGAACATTGAAAAATGGGATAAAAACATCCAATTTTGAGATGGTTTTGCATTGCTCCAAAAAAATGGAATTTTTTGAAATTTGGTTCACTCATTGCATTGAGTGTGCACATGAAGGTTGTTGGGAGTTATCAATTGAATATAGTATGGATGCATTCGCACTATTACTCATTGCATTGAGTGTGCACGTGAAGGTTGCTGGGAGTTATCAATTGAATATAGTATGGATGCATTTGCACTATTAGGAACCAGAAACACCCAAAAGACAAAGTCATTTAAAAAGTGGATTAGCTTGTCAAGTTGACATGGCATAACATGATTGATCATTTGGGGATATATATTTTTTAAATTATGATTTACATGAAATCATAAAATAAATCATTTAAATTTTTATGAGTATGTTGCATTATACTATTATGTAAAGGTGTATTAAAAGCATTCTTATAAATATATGACAACCTTTCAAAAGTCCTTTAAACAATGAAAATATTGGTTACAAACACCTTGGTGTGCTTTTGCATCCCATATTTTTATTGTCATCATTGTTAACTTTGGATTCTAACAACATAATACATAATATGATGAGAACTATGCAAAAACTTATAAGATTGTACAAATGCACGGATTTTGAAGCCATACAACTTACAAACCTAAGTAGTAGTTATCCAGAATTTGGCTCCTAAAAGAGAGAATGCACCTATATCAACTATGAACTTGCATCAAGATTGTTGGGTTACTTCACAATTACCATATTTACCAACGTACAATTTGTGTCCCACAAAATTTATTCAACTATTCAAATTAATTCATCGTGCAAGTTGGTCAATCTTCCCATGGATTCATTTCAATGTGAAGGAATTGAAGGACAACTAATTATGGTGTGATTGGCTAAAATTGATGGCATTATATTCCTTCGCATCTTCAAAAGTTCATTATATTTCATTGAAGCTTAGATGTAAAAAGTGAACTTTTATTTTCAATTTGAATATGTGAAATACAAGTTATATGACCAATAGAAGGTTTGGGAGTCAAATGACAATTTGATTCCCAACCACTAAAACCTAGGAAAGAACGATCAAATGACATACAATGGAAACCAGCAACACAAGGTTGGAAAGATCTTATTGAAGGCTATAATTACATAATTGGAAGCTTCTCAATCAAAGTTCAAATAAAAAAGTTATGAGCATACAAAGTTGTATTTATAATTTGGGAATTTTCAAAAACTTGGGAGTTTCAAGAAAAAAATTCATTTCAATGTAGTTGCCATTCTGAGGTCTAGATTATATTAAAAGGAGGAAGGTGATGGCCTCTTTCCAAATATGGGCCATGTGAGTGTAAAGAGTCCAAGGCAAGTTTGTGACCCAAAGTTGGCTCCATTTTTATTAATCATTTACATTGTTTGACTTGTGTAAGTGACTTGTTTGTGAGCTTGTCACATTGTTTGAACCCCCATCTTGGAGCTCTTGCACACCCTTCTTTTCCTAATGTGTGGAGTTAAGGAACATGACCTAAATTCTTTTTCTTTCTATTTTTTTTCCGTTGCTACCATTTGGAGGTTCATCTCCTAAGCTTTGAAAATAACTTAAGGGTGTGTCATTGGATCCGTAACACATTCCTTGTCCCCATTGTTGTTTCCCATCGCCTTCAACATTCCAATGTTCTTTTGATGTTTTAGTGTGGCTTTTGACATGGAAAATAAATTTGAACCAAAATGCAATGGGAATAATAATTACAAGTGAAAAATAGTGGGGAAGAAATTTGCATTGCTTAATGAATGTCCTAAATTTGTTGTTATGTTGTCAAATATGAAATTTTTATAATTTAATGAAAGATTCATCTTTCAATTGTATTCTAATTGACTTATATTATCAGCATGAATTTGTTTTTAGTTGAAAAAACTATGGTTTGTTATAAATTTCCACGTTGTTTAAAATGAATTCATGTTTTTTATGGTGCCTAATTCATAATTGTCTAATATGTAAGCTAGGTTTGGCTAGATTCTTTCCATTTAATTGGTCACAAACATTAAATATGATATTACAATATTAGCTAACTAACCCAATCTAAAGTTCATGTTGTCTCATAACAAGAAATCTTCCTCCAAAGATGTAGTTCAATAAAAAAAAACTTTAGATTTGAATTGTGTGCTCTTCAATTAACATTTTTGGGGAGTGTAAGTTAATTTAATGAAGGGATATGTTGATACTGTCAATTAGATATGGGTATATTGTGCAAAAATGTTGGGGACACTAATTGTTGGTGATTACAAGTATGGTTAGTGTGTTTTGAAAACCTAGGATGAACACAACCTAAAGAATTCATATGCATTAACTCTAAATAGTTGCAAACAGGGAAAGGTGACACCTCAAATATGCCAATGAACAATATCAAAGAAGATAAATGCCGAAACATTGGCTGAGATTAACTTATATTACACTATGAACTTGTTTTAAAAGTAGTGGGAACTTTACAAATTGTAAGGACCCTCCTTGAAGTGAAATATACATCCCTATGAAGAGGTCTATTCACCATATAAACATGCTTCCATTTTGTGTTAATTTTTTTCTCCATGTCCTTTACAATAAAGATTACCAACAACCAAAAATGAGTGATCCTTGAAAAGAAAGAATTCCAATTTGTGTGGCATATATTTTTCATTAATGAACTTGCTTAAAAAGAAGAGGAAAGTTATGTAATTTACCATTTTATTTCACCTATTGACACATGGCCATTATATGTCGTAATATGAAATATCATTGGATTCATACCCACTTTTGAAGTTGAAACATTAGAGCGATTCCATTGGTCAATGGGTCATGGTTAAAAACATGGATGAAATATTGGTTCAATCTTTGAATAAACAATTATAAGGAGAAATTTCATTGTAGTTTGAATTAATTAGATTGTTAATATTGAGTGCAATTCTAATTCATATTTATTGTTTCCAAAATTGGAAGTACATTCCCATCTTGTAATGTGTAGGAAAAGTTGAAATAACAACTAGAAAATATATCTTTCACACTAGTAAATTTTTAATGGATTTTGAAGTTTAAGACAAGTAGAGTTGGGAAGTTGATGAGTCCAATTATGTTGTAGGAAACATGTTTTAGTGCCATTAAACACAAGTTACACAATGTCCTTATATTTCAAATTCCAATGTTCATGCAACTATCTTGGTTGTCATTGGTTTTGTTTAAATTATCATGTTATAAATTGTAATATGTGAGAAGTTTCAACATCTTTAGCCATAGAACTAAATATGTTGGTTTGCACCGGTACCTTAGTACCTAGGCTAGTCATGCACTACTTAATTAATTTTGGGAATTGTTGAAAATTTTGGAAAATAGGTGCCTTCCATGCAAAATTTTTGAATGAAGCTCTCAAACACAATGGTTTCATTATTTAGTATAATGCCAAATTGTAAATTAATTAAAATTTTATTGATAAACATATTTGACAAAAAAATTATATATATATAACACCTTGCTAAAACCAGCCTTGGTATTTTAATAATTCCAACTTTGAAGACATCCATACTTCAATAGGTGCCCAAATAGAGATATGTTATTCCTCTTTGACCCCAACTCCTCTATTGTTTGTAATTATAACTTGTCGAGCCTTGCAATTGTTTTTCCAATGTTTGTAGCATGACATGCTATAAATTGTTCTTGTTTTATTGGACATTTGATCAAAACAATCCTAATCCAAAAAAATGGAATAGATTCACAAATGCACCTAAAAGTTGTGCAAAATGTCAAAGTTTTGAAAATCCAACTTAGTGGAATTGTAAAGGACTTCAAAATTCATTTTTTGGTTAAAAAAGAGATTTGGAGAAAATTGGAAAAAATGTCACCATTGAAAGTTTATACTTTCTAATTTTAATAACATTGCAAATTGCAAGTTTCTGGGAACTCAAATCAATTTTTTTGTGATCCACTTAACATAAAAATCTGGTAGTGGGTAGAAGGCATGCATGGGTCAAGTGGAAAAAAAGTTGTGCAAAAAGGAGTTGAAATGAATGAATAATGGATGGTCAAAGTTGGCTATCCAAGATAAGTATAGAAAAAAACATTGATTTTCATCCTTCAATGTTAGGGAAGACCAATTTGATTTGGCCCCCTCCCAATATTAGTATTAGGAGCATTAGCTTCAAAATTTGACACACATCGTTGTAGTTATCACATCATTGAATAGGGCCCACCCTTCTAAGGAGAGTCTCTTGTCTTTGGTTGTTCATTATAAAAAAAATTGTGAGTTGCCCAACATGATAAGAAGTTTTGGGTAGCTTTGTGCAACACATATGTGAAAGTTAGTGAGAAGTTTTGCTACCCAATGTTTTTAGCATTTTAAAAATATGGGTTGTATCAAATGATGGAATATTGTTCTTGATCATAGTCTCAAATTGTTCAAGATTTTTGTTTGCTCCAAAAAGGATGAAAAGTAATTTTTTTTTCTAGACTTTTGTTGGATGGCCAACTTTGACCATCCATTATTCATTCATTTCAACCCATTTTTGCACAACTTTTTCCCCCACACTCATATGCATGCTTTCTATCTGCCACAAATTTTTAATGGTAAATGGAACACAACATCTTGGTCCAAGTTTCCAAAAACTTGCAATTTTGAATATTACTTTCAACTAGAAAGTATAAACTCAATTGTGGCAAATTTTCATTTTTCATTCAAATTTCACTATTTTTTTACTAAAA
>Ga0209208_10003448_pt1 | contig 22642 bp, 17 predicted proteins | sample S1TSphfallax_3_FD_187694 | JGI IMG/M metagenome (GOLD analysis project Ga0209208, IMG submission 187694) | Host-associated microbial communities from peat moss isolated from Minnesota, USA - S1T2_Fd - Sphagnum fallax MG (SPAdes) (version 2) | ecosystem: Host-associated > Plants > Peat moss >...
TGCCGCTGTGCACAAAAAAAAAAAACCAACACAAATAAACAGAATACCTCAGACCGTAACTATCAGGAAAACAGACTTCTACTATGCTAAGGTAAGCTTTTAGAAAACAACGTGCTATTTGTCCTCCTCCTCCACCAAAACTACAGCTGCTACTGGGAGTAAGTTCAGACAAAGCACCTAGGTTCCATTTTTTTTCAAAGACAAAGCCAATGACGAAAAAAATTACTTAACAATAAAAAAATGATCCGCACCTGCAGGTGGTAAGAGAACTTAGAGTTGAGCGAATGCAGATCCGAAGAAGAGAGCAGGAGAATGAGGTTTGAGCGAGCGATCCAATGCGACAAGAAGGAAGTTTGGCGGTCATCGTCTTTCTGCTTCTCTTTGAAGCACACGGACGCAGCGGCAACGGTCGGAAATTCGAAATTTGAACGAAACAGGAAGGAGGGAAAACTAGAGGCATCTGTTTCCGATCACAAAACGTGGGATGGATGGATGGATAAATGGATGAGTGGAAGGATGGATGATTTGCGGTATAGGCAATAAATTTGGATTGATTCTGGTCTGTCCAACATGGGTGGCTAAACTTCATCTACATTCATCTGCTAACTCACTCACTGGAGAGATCACTTATTGTGCACTAAGTCCTACCCAAATTCTTCAAGCCATGGCAGATAGAACAGATACCCATTGGTTATCAACTTATTTGAGTATATATCGACTTACTTGTCAAAGCTCAAAAATTGGAAGAATCGACTTTTGGTGTGTAACCTTGGTTGTCAAAAGTGGATGAAAAATCTAAAGAATTGGTCAGAGAACCGTCGATTCTTTACTTTAAAAAAAACAAAACTGAAGCTGGTGGTTCTTTGATTCTGAAAATTTTCAAAGAACTAGAGTTGAGGTTCTTTAGAAATTCAAATAACCGCCCAACACTGCAAATTTCATCCCCTTGTCATCCATACACTTGGGGGAAAGGATTGGTTTTGTGGTTTGTTTGGCATGGCTCGACATCTGAGTGTGACTTAATAATGCCAAGGGTGAGATGCCAAACACCCCCATCTTCTTCTCTTCAACTCTAGTGTTCGTTTCAAATCCGAGTTTTGCTTTCAGGAAAGCAAGGAAGAAAAAACACACTTGGATGATGGATAGGGAGTAATGAGAGAACATGCATATCTTAAACCCATCCATGTTCCCAAGGCTTTGGTTATCCCCATCAGGATTTGGATTGTCCCTTGAGATTGTTGTTGAAGTGCAAATTCACTACCTATGTAGAACATATGGTTTCAACCTAGACTTTCTTGATTGTTATGTGCTTTACATCCAAATCCTCAACAAAGCTTTTACTAGTATTAACAACAACTATTTCTAAATCTTTTTTTGCAATGTGTTTTTCTCTTTGCCGCAGTTGAACTTCAAAGTGCATATGTGCTATGAGTAATTTCAAGAAAAAGCCAAGGGAGAAGAAGTTGGTGAAATGCTTGATGAATATTTTGGCCAATGCTTCATAAAGTAATGATATTGCATAACATCATGTCTCCAAATTTCTTTGTTCATGTAGGGGGATTTCAACCAAATAGAGAAGAAGAAATTGAAGTTTCTATTGAAGATTGATCACTTTTTTGGGGGCTTGAACATTTTCATGAGCTTTGTGGTTTCAAATTTGATCTACAAAGTCTTAGAGCTTTCACACACACATACACCCTTGCTTGTTGTGTAAGAGTTGTGTCTATGATCATTGATGCAACACAAGACATAATGATAATTCTTGATGGAGCAAATTTTACAGTTGTGTTGAAGAAATTCAAAAAACCTATTAACAAGAAAGGAACATATTGGCTAGAGGTGGTATTAAATTATGGAAAGTCAATTGTTGTGAATGTGGTCAATATACTATATAAGACGTTTCTTTACTTATATTGTTATTTTAATTTTCACATTGGTCTTTGTGATCATGGGGATGTTCATAGATGGTGATTATAAATTATAAACTAATATATCCTAGTGACATTTCAATAGCCATCTTCATCAACAACTTCCATTCATTATATCAAGGTGTTAACATTGTTAAGTAAGAGTTTTTAAACTAATGACCATCTTCCACACAACTTTTTTTGATGTGTGTTCATTCCATTGTTATGTTATGAATGAAAAATGTAGCATCCAATTGTTGTTGCAATATGGACTATTTATTAATAAACAAATTTCCAATTGTAACATGGTTATCCAATGATGCTAGCTTTCCATCATTGTTTTCATCAGAATGCTTGAAATTTTTTATGTTCATAAGCTTTCAAGTGTTATGTGAGCTCAAGTTAAACTTCTTCCTTGAACTTTTATGTTCATGTCTTGGAACTTAGGACATCACAATGCCATGTGCCCAATGGTGAACCTAATAGGACCCAAAAAGCTTATACATTCAATCCAAATTAACAACATTTAACATTGTGCCAAGTCATTTTGTATAAACCTTTTGGAACTTCCATAAATTGATGAGCAATTTAAAGACAATCATGGCCCAAAATTTATCTAGTAAGTGGGCCACATAGCTAAAATCATTATTTTGGCCACATTTTTTGAAACTTAAAATCATTCCTTGCAAATTTGTTGCCATCGTTGGATTAAAACCTTCCATGTTTAGAATGTTAGTCAATGTTTTATTTATTGTTGCAAAGAAAAAATTGATTAAATAAAAAAACATAAATAATGTTTTGTTTATTGTTGTGATTGAAATTTTGATTCAAAAAAAGAAACAACCCCAATCAATGTTTGATTTATTGATGCAACAAAGAATTGATTTAAAAAAAAACCCAATCAATGTTCTATTTATTGATGCAACAAAAAAATTGATCAAAAAACAAACCTCAATCAATTTTCTATTTATTGATGTAACAAAGTTGTGCTTGTTCATACTTTTATTTTTCTAATTTTGGATCCAATTACCAATTAATATAAGTAGTCCATTAGGTCCCTAATTTGAATTTTTGAAATCCTTAATTTATATTTCTTGCCATATCCAATGTTTGCACATTAATCAACTTGATAATTTGTATTCAAATTTTGATGTGATTAGATGTATTTAAATGAAATAAAATTTGGTTTTAGATTTTTTTAGGTTTTCAAAAAAATTGGAAATAACTATTTGTTATGCATAAAGGTAGTTTATCAAATAATTGATTAATAACCACCTATTATCTTATCAATTATTAGCAAGTTATAGATGTTTATATATATATATATATAATTTTTTTTTAATTTCTTTTTTGGTAGTAATGTTTCAAGATTGATAACTTACTTGGATGATAATCAAGTCATCAAGGTAAGTTATAAGATTTTTGAAAATTCAATATTAAGTGGTTATTGATTTAATTAATTATCATAAAAATCAAACTTTTAGTAGGTTATTCATAGTTAGATTGATAATCTAATCAAATTTCCATAATTGGCCAACATTAGTAAAGACCATCATTTTATATGTGAAATTTCACCAAAATGCGAAAAATAAAAATAAAAATGGAATATTATGACATTTTTTTTGGAATTAAAAAAAAACCATAATTGAATTTTAAATTTTAATATTTTAACATTTTTGTACTAAGTTTTAATATTGTTTAAACATGTTTTAAAAACCTATTGCCGTTTAATGTTAAATCCATTCACTACTACAAAATGTGGGTGCGGTTCACTAGTCCTCATTCATTACACCAATGAATTCACTACTTCTTCATCGATCCTCGTTTGGTACAATCAATGAATTCATTCAAAATCTAGTGAAATCATTTGGTATACATGGACACATTTTGTTGTAGTGATTTTTGGATGTTAAGGATTATGAGCCATATTGACATAGCCATGTCCGATAGTCTTGATTTTTAAGAGTTGCATCAAAGATATTTGAATGTGGTAAGGTTATTAGGGGTTTTAACAACTTCATGTTAGAATAAGGAATGATGAATGCGCATGGTTATTTGTTGGGGGGGGGGGGTGTTTTCTTTTCTGAAATGCAATATTGGTGAATAAGGTGTTCGATTAGTTTTTTTCTTCAATAAAAAGCTCGTAACCATAATTTAAAAACCTTAGTTGTGTAATTAGGGTGAGAAATCTCTAAAGGGTTGGGGGTAGAAGCAGACACCAAAATTCGTGGTGTTTAACAAAACATTGGTCTTGTTCTAGTATTTAGTGAGTAGTAAGGACATTTGAAATTCATGAAGCAGTTGAGGGGGTGTCAATGAAAGGTCCAATAGAGATAGAATAATCTTCAAACCTTATAAGCATAATATTCATTCGAAACAACTTGACGATTAAATAAATAAAGTGTTAGGATGGCAATGGCAACATGAATTTCATGATGAATGAAACATTTATTTAGATTATGGATAAGCTCAACAAAGAGCTGCAATTACATGTTGAGTCTATGCCACAATGATAGTTCATAACTGCAGAAAATCTAAGATGCGTCGAATGGTGTGAATTAGGTAGTCGGCCTTGTTATTAAGACGTAATTGGCGAATCGGACCATGCAAACAACGATAATGTCAAACATTAGGAATTGAAGACTATGTGAAATAGAGGTGTTTTCAATTTCGCAATAACCTTCACAGATGGTTTCAAATTCATCATTAGAAGTAAGGTCGACTTACAACAAAATCACTAGGGTGTGAAAATTCGAAAAAATACGATAGTACCAAACTCAAGGGGGATCAACTTCTAAACGAACGTGCACTTTTCGTGGTTCGAGGTCTTCATCACGAAGATGTTGTGTCAACGTCAAATTTAAAGATAACTTTGGAGCCGGTTCTTCATTCACTTGTGTAGTTTGAGGCTCGTAAGATGTGGCCATACGTGACGCCATAATTTCAAGGAAAGGAAAATAGATCTTCAATCAAAATCAAATCAGCAATGAATGTGTGAAGGACTTGTTACATCAAGATGCGTAGTTGTAATTTGTAGGTCAAGGAAAAATAAAGAAATGTGTAAGTAATGGCCTAGAACCATGGTAAAGTAAAACTTCAATATCAAAGGAAAAAATGAAGGTTTAAGTAAAATTTCTTAGGGGAAAATGGGAAAAGGTGAAAAGGTGTTTTTCCTTTTCCTTCCATTGGCCACCAAATTGGAATCTTCTTTCTCCTTTCTTTAAAAGGGTGAATTCGGATCATTTGGGGCTCTTTTTTTCGAAGGATAATTTTCGATTCAAATCTTGAGAGTACTTATTCCCACAACCTTTTTTATTAAGAAAATAATTATTAGTCTTGGTAAATGGTAGAAAGAAGGAGAGTAGAATGGACATTTATAGTAGTTTTGAAAAAATGAAAATGAGTAAGGATAGTGTTGGGACCTTGAAATCTTTAAAAAAATTCACAAACCCTCTCAAGTTTGGTAGCACAACTTCTTACTGGTTTGGGTGCAAAGTTTAGGATTTGATAAGAAGGTGTGTTTTATAGTTAACTTCCCAATGAGCTAAGGCAAGCCGGATTTCAATAACATATGTGAGAGGAATAATATTTCAAGTGACTAATGGTTTGTAGCCAAGTTGAACTTCCTATTGTCATAAAACCCTTTCGGGTTTGGTAGCATAACTTATTATTGATTTAGTTGCAAAGCTTAGAATTTGGTATGCAAAATGTGTTTTGTAGTTAGCTTTCTAATGAGCTAAAACAAGCTAGATTTAGATAGTGTATGTGGTAGGAATAACATTTTAAGTTATTAGTGGTTTACATCCAAGTTGAACTTTTTACTTTCGTAAAACCTTTTTAGGTTTAGTAACATAACTTAATACTAGTTTAGCTGTAAAGCTTGCAATTTTGTAGGTAGATGCGCCTTGTAGTTACATTTTTAATGAACTAAAACAAACTAGATTTGGATAATGTATGTGGTAGGAATAAGATTTTAAGTGACTAGAGGTCTGTTGCCAAATTGAACATGGTGTTGAACCCTTAAAAGTTGGTTTGAATGAATGATAATTTAACATAAAATTATAGGATTTGGAGTGGTTGAACTTGGAAAATATATCTATTAATTTTAAATTGTAAATGATGCATGGGATGCAAACTACTTGGTTCCGACTACAAACGCAATCTAACATCTAAAAATACACTTGCATTTTTCATTCACTAATAGCATGTGTGTTTTCAAGTATAGTCACTTCATAAAATCGAGAATAGAAGGACAAAAAGTCACTTCATAGGGATCACAAGTAAAGACTAGGGATTTCCCCCTTTTTTTCTTATTTATTTCATTTTTACTTTTTTCATATCCTAATAAAAGAAAAGATGTCAATCTTTTGAAGCATAAGATTTCAATTTTATATGATCAATAATCTTTTGAATTTTTTTAAAATGATAGCATGTGGCAATTAACAAGGAAAAAAAATCTCAAGTCTTTATGTGTGGGGTAAAACTTCGAGAAGAAGACATCTACACCTTGGACATGAGGGAAAAGCCCAAATTTATGGCCCAAATATTTGAAACAAATATAATGTCATAATCAAATTATATTAATGAAATATCATAACATAATGTCACTAATGTTATTATAATGTCATTATGTCATTGCTATATTAATTACATTGATTCACATAATAACATTTCATTTTGTTAACATATATTGACATAATAAAATTACATAAGTTTTTAATAATGTGGAAAATGAAAGTATACATGTTTCTATTTATGCTATGGCATAATTTGTTAAAAGTTTAAAGGGGTGGTTGGATGGTTGAAGAGTTGATATATGATTCAAAAGATGAAAGGTTCAATTCCTTTTAATCATAATAATATACATGATGTTGATAATTCATCCCATGGTATTACATTCAACAATTGTATTTCATTTTATTTCAACTAGTAAATTTTATTCCATTGCATCTCACCAAAACATCCATCAATCACCTTTTTTTCTCATCTCATGTAATAATGTTCATCCATTAGATTGGATTTAATCGATGGACAATGATTTATTGAAGTCTAATTCAAAATTCACATCATTATCCATTGGGTGAATTTTAGATTTTTTTTAAATTATCCTTTTTTTAATGACATTCATCTGTTAACTTTTGTTTCATCCAATGGGCTTACTTGTCATTGAGTGGGTTACTTGATTTGGCTAGTTATAACTAAAGGTTTTGAGTTTTGATTCTTTAACTATGAACTCTAACAAACATTAGAATGAAAAATTGTTCCAACTAACATTCGTGGGGTCATGATGTTGTGGAACGAATATGGGTCCAAATATGCTAAGAGGAGCCACCCAATCCAAAGCTAAAATCCTTTTTTTTTGGTGCAAAACACTTATGTAACTTCCACATGCCAAACAAATTTTCCCAAAATTGAATGGAAACATATTACATATTGTATTTATCATCTGTTTGATGAAAAATTTGTTAATTTTAAAAGGTTGTTCAATGTTAATCTTTTGTACAACATTAATTTGGCATATTGTGTTTTAATGTTTGACAAAATTCAAGTTGGAACAACAAATAACAACTATTCATTAGTAAATTATGTATTTATGATACGAAATTTTGCATTAAAGGTCATAATTTGGCAATTATCTATCCAATTTTCAAAATAGGGTATCAATCAACTATACAAAAAAACATACAAAAAAATTAGTAACATATCCAATTTTCATGAGAATGTAGCCTTGCATTTTTTTACATAGTAAAAAACATCTCTTCTTTAAAGATTTTTTTTTAATTATGTATTTTTAAGAGTCAAAAGCATATTCAAAATGCATCGATGTATATTCAAGTTAAAATATAATTTTAAGTTTTTTTTCAAGTCCAAGGCTTCACAATCAACAATATATGGACTTCCATGGATTTTGATAATGAATGGATTAGTTTCACATACAATAAAAGACATTTGAAACATAAAGGACCCAATCAACAATTGTTTACCCAAGTTTTTATATCAGTAAATGAGTAAGTGAAACATTTGAGAATTTCACAAAAATCATTAAGAACTAAATTCATTAATCTAGAAACATAGTCCACCAAACCAAACTTCAATTGAATCTTTAAAACCTATTTAGTTCATTTTCAAAGTCATGAATGTGCAAGATTTTAGTGAAGTCAACATAGTCCTTGGTTGTTTTTAGCGCATTTGGACCCATGTTATCATTGAACCATAATTCATATTTGGTAATGTTTTAAAATTGGAATGAAAATACTTGTTTCTTGTTGCTTTAGAACTAGGATTATCATGAAAGAATGTGGGTTTGGTTCTAGGTCCAATTGTAGTCAAGAATGAGTACCTAAAGTTTTGAACATTAAGATTGGATTGGATTATGTTATGTGCAACCAACTTTGCACTATGTTAAGAGGTGTACATAGTGCAAAGTTGGTTGCAAATTCATATTTTGTTGTTGTGTTTGTTTCTAGATTTGTTTATGTGTGGATCATTGTGAGAAAATAGATGCATTTGTAAAAATCTTTACAATCCTTTTTGTTTTCAAAATAAATCTTTGAGCTTGTAGATCATCATCATGAACATAAGTTTTTAAATAGTTTTGGAGGGAGCAATTTGGTTGGGGCTCAATGAATTTCATAAACAAACATCAAAGATTGCACAATGGATTCACTAGAGCCTTAATCATTCTCTTGTAGTTTAGTCTTTGAGTTCAACATCACTAAGATATGATGATTTAAAGCTAAGAGAAATTGTGTCTTGAATTCATGAAATTTATGTAATTTGTTTTTGCATCTTTAATCAATCATGGGAATTGTTTAAAGTTATTGATTCAAGGAGTTGGTCTTTTGAATTTGGAGGTTGTTTGTTTCCAATATGTGTACTATGAAGTTTTTGTCAATGCCCAAATGCAAATATCTTACAATTTAGTTTTCAAGCTCAATGCCACTAAGATATGACAATCTAAAGCTAGAGAAAATTGTGCAAGATCCATGAACTTTATGTAATTTGTTGCTAAATCTTTGGTCATTTATGAAAATTGTTTAGAGTTGTTGATCCATGGAGTTGGTCCTTTGAGTCTAGAGGCTATTTGATTCAAGGGGTTGGTCCTTCAAGTTTGGAGGTTGTTTGTTTCCAATATGTGAACTATGAGATTTTAACAATGCCCAAATCCAAATCAACTTGCAATATGCATAAAGATAAATATAATTTTGCAAAGTTACAAATGTTGAGCAACCAAGATCACACTACTAAATGATATGATGTTAATATGCCATGCTAGAGAGGGGCCAATATAATAAATTAATTATTCTTTTATCACATGTAAGAAAGAACTTGATTTCCAAAAGCTATTGCCAAGGCAACTCAAATAATTATTTATGTAAAAGGTGTGTTAGATACAAGTTACTGTCTTAATCCATGAAGTTGCTACAAAGAATAATGGATAGGGTAGTGGTGCAACCATAGTGACACTCAAGGTGTAGTAGATGATGCAAGAGGACCATCATTGTATAGGTATTTGACCATAAGGTTTTTATTTTCTTTGTAATTATGAACATGACATCAATTGAACATGTTTGTTTTTCATTTTTAAGTTTGATGAAATTTATTTAGGCATTTAAATTTCAATCATGTTGTCACTTGTCAATTAATTAATTGATAATCTTTCTATTCTATTCTTGGGTAGGTAAGTGGGTGCAACTTACAAGTGGGCAAATTTGGAAATTGAGATGGGATGGAATAGGGACAAGGGACCATGTTAAAAAGCCACCAAGGTCCAAAAAGGCTTTAAAGTGCCCTGAACCCAGAGTTTGGGGGAGGGCCCTAGAGGGGCCATTTTTTCTACTTTCCTCCTTTTCTTTCCTTCCCTTTTTAGTTCTCCCTTTTGACAAAAAAAAAAGTGTTGTCATGGTATCATATAGTCATTTTAATTTCAACTAGTGTAGCCTATGCCATTAGCCCAAGTGTGAATTGGGTGCCCACCTAAATTTTCCTTCCACAACAATTTTTTGTAATTTAATTGAATTCTCAATGACAAAAACTATTCAAAATTCAATATCTTTCACACATTAGGTTTAATCTTTAAAAAATCATCTTCATTAAATCCTACTGACTAAGGACTTTCGAACACTACAAAACTACACCCAAATTCCCTTGTAAATTTTAGTGAAAAAATATTCAATATCCAAAAAAATTCAATTGTAGGTTAAAACACTATGAAATCAACTTAGTGCACCCTTACTCATTGAAGGCTTTCCAATGGTACCAAGAGCACAACAAGAGACACTATGACATAAAAATTAGGGCACATGATAATCAAAACACAGAGCACACCTATATTGAATGGTAAATACATTTTCAAAAACACCCACCGACATGAACATGTGACCATTTAAGTTCAGTCTTGGAACCACCTAAGTCATTACCTTTTTCAACAAAGAGAGGCTTGAGGTTTTTAAGGGGTCAGATCATTCTGATCTCTCTCTTTTGAGGTCTTCTCAAAATTTTCAAACAATATGAACCTAGAACAACATTGGATTTCCATAAGAACCAAAGTTCATGTTTACATTTGGCAACATAGATCCCTCAGCCCAAACATATTACATAATCTAGTGTTCCTATTTCCATCCTTTAACTTGATAACACATAAAAAAATAAAATAACACATATTAACTCCTCAGTGACTGCTTCACAAGTCTTACACAAAACCACAACCCTCTTTCACATAATCCACTTTGTAACTTTAATGGATTGTTGTTGTTTTTTGGAGTTCCCAACAATTAAGGTGTTCTCTCATGAAATGCAAGCCAACAACATCCACATACAAATCAACCCAAAACACACACTTTGAGAAGGATTTTTGGCCACTCTTGAAACCTCTAAGCTTTTCATCATCCCTCTTTTTATCGTAACCCTAGCCTTGGGTTTGTGACCAAAGCAAAGGCTTGCAAGGTTACGGGCCAAGAGGGAAGCTTGGGAGTCACACTGCATGCTCTTAGGAGTGTAAGAAAGTGTGAAGGGATGAACCTTCACACTCCTAAGGGAGCTTCCACTTTGGGGGTTCGAATCCTGATGGACTCCTAGATTTTCAAAAAGTGATTACAAAACTTAGTGGATTGAAGAGTTTTTTATATCATTGGAAAGCTCTTGGAACGTAGATGTTTGAAATGGACTTGCATGACCCATTTAAATATCTGAAACATAAGTTATGGCCAAAAGAAGGACCAAAAGTCAAATTGACAGTTTGACTCTCGACCATTAAAAGTCAGGAATCGACCCGATTTCCTTCTTTGTAGGTGACGTGCGACATACCATTGAAAAGATCTTGATGGGGGCTACAACTTTGCTTCACACCTCATCTCAATCGAAGGTCTGCACGCAAAGTTATGGGGCCCCAAAGTTGCGAGAGTCCCAACTTTGGTAATTTCGAGATTCTCATTTGGGAGTCCCAGGACAAAATGCCATTTGGATGTGCACCTCGTGGAGAGGAACAGAGTATACTATAAGGGGGAAGGTGATGGCTTCACCCAAGTTCAGGCCGTAATGAGTCTTGTGAGTTCGAGTTGTTCATGACTCGTCGTAGCACCAAAAGTGTTCCAACTCTACTACACTAACTAACTTGTTGTTTGGTTAGTGCAGGTCTGTGTGAGTGATTAAATGCTTGTCAATATTCCTAGTCCCATCCCGGAGCTCCAACACACCCCTCTACCCCTCCAAAGTGTTGTGAACCAAAGAGTGTGCCCCGACTTTTTGTTCTTTCGTTGTTTTCAGTTTAAAATCACATTTGAATCCATTAAGAAGTTTGAGAACACGTCATTTTTCAACCATCAAAACCAACCTTTAAACAAAAATTTGCCTTCATAAGTACATTGTGTAGCAAAATTTCTGGACTTCTATTGGAGACAAAAATTCAACCTCTTTTTCCCTACAAACCTCAACCTATAGATTTGCCCAAAAAAAAGCAAACCTTCTTTACTTATTTGCTTTGTTGCTCATCCTTTTGTTGTTCCACCACGAGATTTTTGCCAGTTGCACTTTATTTGGTAGCTCCTTTGTCACACAATCATCTAGCATTCAACAATGTCCACAACAACATACACCCACCCAAACAAAAGAAAATGACATAAAGATTTTAACGCCATAAACACCATCGCATTTCCATTAGTGCTCTTCCTTGTCTCCATGCCATTGTGAGTAAACACTCCCAGCCGAAAACAAGAAGAAGCACATTTTTCTTGAAACCCTAAAAACCCTTTCTATTCGCACCCAAAACCTTAAAATTAGAAACTTGTTAGAGCACTATGGTTTGGGAGATACGACAAGACAAACAAACAAAATAAACAAACTACCTTTCCTTCATAGATGGATGATGTTGGTTGTTTTTGAGTCTTTAGTTTAATGAGATTTATGTACTCATTTAAATTTCAAAAATGTTGTCACTAAACAATTAATGCTTTAATTGATATTGTGAACACTTATGTTGGAGAATATGCATATGTTATCCTTTTTATTAGGTGATAAAAACTTGAGAATTTGTAACAAATTGATAGTCTTAATTTAAAAGCCTTAGTAAATGTTGAACTACTCAAATTCATTTAATTGACCATTATCAACATAATATATCTTTATCTATATTTGATATTGTGTAACGACATTTAATCAACCTTCAAACAACCTTAATCACATTTGATAAATCTCAATTATGCTCTAACAACTTTAATACAATCTCAACATAAAATCTAACCAGGGTTTAGCTCATGAGAAGCTTCACTTATTCCTGCTTAACAAAGTGTTGGAGACAGAAAGACTGAATTTTATTTTATTTTTATATACAAAAAAGCAGTTGTCCACAAAGGAGTAAATTTTTAGTCACTGTCCTACTATGGTTAGTGAGTTTGCACTACATTAGCAAATCTTTAAAGCAGTTCCTAAAACCTTAAAAACCCTAAATCCTCACAACCATGACACCATTAACAGCCTTCACTTGAAGTTGATAACATCAACAACCTAAAATTTAAATTTGAACATCACAATCCCACTACTAGCTTACCCTAATTTCAACAACACTAAAACCTTTTTGTTCAACTTTTCCTAAAAATTACAATTAAGTACTTGGGGATTTGTTCACACTCAAGAGGAAATACATGTCATACTTTTCAGTCAGTATGGTGGTGCTGGCCAAGGCTTTTGCACCAGTTTCATATATCACTTGCCATCTTGTTGAGGGTAAAGACTGGCATTATCAACCCAAGGTTCAAAAAACTCTGAATGCAATCTCCCTTGATTTTGGACTGTGTCATGAATTGACGACAATGATGAGTGTGTTGGGGTTGTATTACAAAGAGTCAAAATTTGAGCAGGAAGTAAAAGATGGGGCCTCCTATGAGATGGTACTCCGCCAGGGACGACTGGAACGTGTAGACTGTAAAGGCGACACGCCCACTGATGAGTCCTTGTGGTGAAATACATGACTTAGTCGCTTCAATCCAGAGACCCAAGATGGCTGATGTGCTTTTTGTTTTGTGAGCTTCTCTAACTGCCAAAACGCACAACATTGCCACCACAAAAGCGTCAAAAGGGGGCAACAACAGAAGTAAAGAGCTCTGAACAACCAAGCTTCATGTCGTCTGCAGTTGATTGAAATTGCCAACCAATTCTGTCCCTGACAATGTCTCATAAGTGATAATTTCTACTCGTGTGAATCTCTCATTTTGATGATCAGATGCAGCAAGTCTGCTTTACTTATATACCTGTTGTGTAACAGCTGAGTAATCCTGGTGGAGCTCCATAAACTTGGCTTTCATGAACATGACATCCTGTTGAAGTGCTTTGATATCCATTTGGGTACTGGAATTCTCATGCCCTGATTGGCTTACCAGAGTCACCTGTTGGCTGCCACCCATTGCTTCTTGCTTAAGAGGTGAATCAGACGGTTGGTAGTTTCTCACAAAACTGCTGCCTGTAATTGCATTCCTCAGCTTTAATTGCTCACTAAAAAGGACCTGAAAGAGCACAATGAGGTTGAGTCAAAACCATGCATGAGCTAGCTGCTCTGCATCATGTGTTTCAAAAGGCTTAGAAATAATTCATAAAACCCCCAAAAAATTTGATCAGATCACAGAATATCCAGAAAACATAATCCAGCAAAATTGCAAACAAAATTTCCACAAAGAGGTTCTGAAGTGGAAAAAAAGAACCCCCATGACAACTCTTACTTGAATAACAATACGTAGAGGGAGTCGCTCATTCTCTGCTGCATGCATACAAGCTTCAAGAGACAACCTTTGACAGTCCATCATCCGACATAGCTTCTTCCGCTCATGCTCAGATATACCTGGATGAGCCTGCAATTTCATAGCAAACCAGAGTTTCAAAAAAGATCTAGCAAAGCAAAATATGAAAGTTATGGTTGTGGATGGAGGGTGCAATCTTTCTCTATGGACTACTACTACCTATTAGTTTTCTAGAGCGTCAAGTGATGAGAAGAGCATACTTTTGGGGGAATTTTCAAGAACCCTATTGTTTGTTTTTCCCTCAACCAGATAGATGCCACCCAAAGTAATGAAGCAGGGCATGTATGTAGGTATCTGTCAAGGTCACAAGAACTCACTTGCCTACTTGTGCTTTTATGTATGAGTGTGAGTTTACCTTAAGGTAGGTGTCAATTGCACGGTAAAGTCCATCATCTGTGACCCGAGAAAACTCAGGGAGGGCTTCTGCAAGCGCCTGAAATTTCACACATGGCAATTGACCATCCCTACCAACCTCAGCAAGATAGCTATCTATTAGTTTTGCAACTTTCATCTTGGCAGTGTGAGGTGCAACAGGTGGCTTCCCGATTGGTGCATTGTTGTGGACAACTGCATCTCCAGTGAATTTGTCTTTGCTAGCACCTTCCCACACCTTATTCACTCCAATATGGTCCTGTATCCAACCCACCACCACCACCCAAGTTTCAAGTGAGTCAGATCTACTACAGTGTGAATTACAAACTTCCAATTGCAAAAGGAAAATCTAGTTCAATTAATTACCCCTCAGCTATTGGAAGCATAATTGTTAATTATTCTTCCAGTCAAATTTTTTCACTACAAAATTGACACCCATGGACAATGATGATCCTTTTGTCATGACACCGACAACCCCAAGCATAAGAAGAAGAAGAAGAAGAAGAAAATTCCCATTCATCTCCATCACAGACCACAATCAGATTGCAGGATTATACAAAACAAGTCAGGCAGGGATTGCCAAACTTCTGTTGTATTAGACAAAAAAACAAGAAGAATTCAAATGTCTGTTGATAATTATGAGATTCAAATTCTTGTTGTTGTCTGACTGAGCTACAATAAACAATTCTTGAAGGAAATTCAAATCCTCCACAATCTGCTTGCTGGACTCATGAATTCATCACAATATCTCAGCAAATTATGTGGTGACTGACAATTCTCAGCTGCAGCAGTCAATCTGCTGACAATCTTAGCAGCAGAAGCAATTGCAGCTGACACAATTGACAATCGAATCAGTAATCTCATGACATTGATCTTGCAGCAGAAGCAGCAGTATTGCAATCTATTGAACACAATTCAAGACAAGCTCAGCAGCAGCAACGCACGGTGACATGAATCTTCTGGCAGCAGCAAATCCGCTGATTTCACACAATTCAAGACAAGCTCAGCAGCAGCAGCAATGTGCAGGTGATGACATGAATGTTCTGGCAGCAGCAAATCTGCTGAGTTCACACAATTCAAGACATGCTTAGCTCAGCAGCAGCAGCAATGTGCAGGTGACATGAATCTTCTGGCAGCAGCAAATCTGCTGAGTTCACACAATTCAAGACAAGCTCAGCAGCAATCTGATGGTGTTGTTGAGCAAGCATAGTAGCAGGAGGGAGAGGAGGGGAGCTAGAATCTGATTTAGTAGTAGAATTCCTACCTGCACAAGGAATTGCTCCAGAACTCTATGGACAATGTCGATGTCGTAGAGAGTGTCGCTGGTATGCAGGAAGGAGGGGATGAGCAAGTCGCTGAGCGTGGCACTTTCCAGTTGCATTCCTGCTCTTCTCTCCAGCTCCTTCATGCACACTTGGCTGGCGTTCAACAGGCTTGCAGCGCGCAGTAGACGCAGCGACGTGCTGCAAGAGATGGCGTCCGCTTGACTAGGAAGCATGCCCACTAGTCTCTCCAGAATCATCGCCCTACTGCTGCTGCTGCTGTTTTGTGTCGTCGTCGACTCTGATCTAGTTCTCTCCTTGTTGTTTCCTCCCAGTCGTGACTTGGGTGGTGAGTCTACAGGAGCAATGCAAGAAGGAGGAGGAGAAGGAGCCGGCGGCGGCAACGACGAGTCCTCAAGTTTGGAATTGGGTGACCCATCCTTGGAGCTGGCGGATGATGGCGATGAAGAAATATAATTTCTGTGCAGCTCAGGTACCCATTTGTGTGCGTAGTAGACGACGGCGGCGCCCATGAGCTCCGGACGCATTCCTTTCACGCGGATGGCGCTCATTACGTATCCGAAAGACTCCAGACTGAGGCTGGAGGCATCCTCGAACCACCAATCATGAGGAATCTGCTGCATGGAGCTGGTGGTGGTGGCGGCTGCTGCTGTCGAGCTAGCTGAGTGGGTGCTGGAGGTGGTGGTGCTCGGTGACGACAGGACGCAAGCAGAAGAAGCAGAAGAACAAGACGAAGATGGTGATGATGATGAGGAGGAGGAGTATGACCAGCGGATGCCTCTGGGATCTGTACAAGCTTTCCATGCCACGGACTCAATGCATCTCTTCACGATGTGAAGCTCCTTGGCCCATGGAAGCAGCTTCTCGCAAGTCTGCAGTACAGTGATGGATTTCTTCCACGACGTCACTACCTCGGAGGTAAGAAAAGCTTCTGCTCTCGTTACCAGGTTGTGCTGCTCGAACTCCTCCGTCATCTCCAAATACTCCGCTGCACAACGCAAGGCGGCAACGTTGCGTGGTGTGATCTTGACTGTGATCCCGTAGCAGAATTTCACAGCCAGCTCAAAAGCGTCACCACCGCCAGGCATGTCGTCCATGTTGATACAATCCTTCTCCGTATCACGCGACTCGAACACCAGTCGGTTCAGCCGCCCGCTTCTTGACAGCAAAGGAAACTGCAGCTCACCAAGCACCAATAACCCGTCTCTATAATTCAGATCAGCCAATGCAGCTTAACATTCTTCTTCTTCTTCTTCTTCGGAAACAAGCAGGTGATGGGTTCTTTTACTGTACCTTGTGGAGATGAAAGCTCATGTCCGCAACTTTCACCAACAAGTCGCTGTCGAGCTCTGTTGCCGCTACCCTGCAGTAAGAAAGAAAGAAAGAAAGAAAGACAGACAGATAGACGTCAGTTCTTGCACGATGAACAAGCTTAGTTCAGAAGAAGCACTGCAACTACTTTCGACGATACCCAACAAGTCTAACTGCATGAAGAAGAAGAAGAAGAAGAAGAAGAAGAAGAAGCTAAGACATTGGATGCACCAACAGCAGCAGTGCAATGGAGAATGGATTTAGGAGTTCATCAGTGCAGCGCATGCATGTGTGTACAATACCATGTCTGGCCTTTCTTTTGCAAGGAATCATGATCGCCCTTCAACAAGCCTGCAGGTTGCGCGAATTTGCAAGTGGAGCTGCAGCTGAGTGTTTTGTGCGTCGCAGCAGCAGCAGGAGGAGGAGGAGGAGGAGAAGCATTGTTACTATTGTTGGGCAATCTTCGCACTCCAGCTCCTCTGGGACTCACAATAGCTACTTCTGCATGATGCGACTGTTGTAACTTAGCGGGTTTCATGAGCGCTCCACATCTTCCACCGCCCATGACCAACTGCGCCCCCGCCTCTACCACCGTATAACCTTCGTCTATGTGCACCCTTGTCATGATCGCCATTGCCGTGAGAGCTTCACACCAGCAGCAGACCTAAATCAATCTTTCTTACACAACAAACAAACTTCTGTGTCCAACTCCACACACTCCCCTACGCTCTCTCCGTTCCTCCCTAAATTCTGTCTGTCTGTCTGTCTGTCTGTCTCTCCAAGTGCTCGCTAGCTCCAATTCTAAACCTCTCTAAGTGAAAAAAAGATGGGATTCTTCTGCTTCTGCTTCTTCTTCTTCTTCGGTAAATTTCTGCTCTCGGAGGGAGCTTGCAGAGTGGAAAATCAACAACACCGTCTTCGTCTTCGTCTTCTTCTTCTTCTTCACCGCGACGAGTCCAAGCTCTGCTCTGGAGAGGCCTCATGGAACGAACGAGTGTTCTTCCCTTCCAACCCTGCTCGCGACACCCGAGAGTCCGTCCGACTCACTCTCTCTCTCAGCGAAAGCCCACAAACTACGTTCTCATGCGCTGAGCCCACAATCTACGTTCTCAGCACCCCCTATGAGAACGTACCTAGTCTGTGGGCTTTGGTGGGCTAGATAGCTAGCTAGCTAGCTAGTTCTGGTCAGTGTTGGCTGGTTTACCCCGTTTGCCCGGTCCGGTTACAACTATTGACTCATCGATTTCGGTTGGGTTCTGATTATTACTAAAAACCAAACCGGAACTGGGCCTGATTTTTTCCAAAAACTCGGTTTAATACCAGATTTTGTTCGGAAATTGGAACAAAGCCTGGACCTGGAACTGGAATTTTTTTGAAAATTTTCCTTTTTTTTAATTTGGGAGAAAAAAAAAGGTCTGGAAGAAACCAGGGGTTAACCGATAGTTAACTAACCATCAGTTTCAAACCAGGTTACCTGGAACCAGAACCAGAACTGAGTCTGAATTCCGGAACTGGAAACTGAATTTATTATTTTTTTTCAAGAACTGGACCTGAATCCATCCAACCCAGGGTTCCAATTTGGGGTTGGGGGGCGGGGAGGGGGGGAAACTGGAACCCAAAAGCAGAAAATTGGTTGGGAGGGGGCGGAGGGGGGGAGGATTTGGGGCGGTGTCACGTGGGTGGGGGGGGGAAATGGTAGTGGGGGTTTTCTGACAACGGCCCCTTTATTCGAGTCCTCAACATGAATCCCTTTTTTGTCTTGAGCAAGCGCCGTCACGTGAGTCTTTCTCTAAGGGTCTTGCCAATTATGGAGGGACGTTAAACCCCCCTTTAATTAGGATGATGATTCTCCCATGAGAGCTAATAATAATTAACAGAGCAAATGTTAAATTTGGATTCCAAGACCCTAATTTAGTTGAGTTTTACCGGATGGTATTATTATTATGGATGGTATAAATTATTATTATACCATCCGTATCAAAGTAACTCAATTTGTTTTTGGGGTTTCTAGTTTTAACCATGGTACAAGTCTAGGGAGGGAGTGTTCTTCATGCTTTCTATTTACACTCCTCCTATCATCATATTGGTCCATCACTAGGATTGGGCAGCTGCAACATGAAAGCTGGATGGTGGATGGATGGAAAAAATGCTTTTTCAACAGATAATTTTTTTTGGCTTCTAGTTCTCTCTAGGTGTCCATGGTGGTTAAAGCTCAGTTTCCGTTTTTGCTATCTCCTTATTAACAACCCACTAGACTAGCCTTTTTACCTTGGTTATGACCATCTCTACAAATGCACCTACTTACTAGGTAGTCACCCTTATCTTCTAGATTCTTCTTTGGCAAAACTTTTGCCAAATTTCTGGGGGCCATAGCCAAAGGAAAAAGGGTGTGAAGAGGGGAAAGTAATAGGTAGGATAAAGCCCTAAGGTGCGTGTGGGGAGGGGCCACAATCCCCAAAAACAAAAGGGCCTAGGGTTAGGCCCTTTTATTTTTTGGGAATGTCCGTCACCTGGGGGCTTTACCCATTGTAAATCACGAGGGGAATGTCATCATCCTAAACCTAAACATACGAAGATGGTGAGGTGTAGGAGGATGAGGGAGGGTTCTTGCACCTACTCCATAGTCCTCAAATGGGCACTCCTTAGAGCATTTTCATTGCAGCTCAATATGTGGCCCCTCTTGCCAATCAAATCTTGGGATGAGGTGCCTAGCCAAATCCAGTGGATCCACTGGAAGATTGCTATGACCCTGGAAACAATGCATTTGTTGCATGGCCCTCCCCAAAATATTAGTCTCACAATCATATTTTATTGATTGCTGCCTGTGTCTGTCTTGACTGATTGGTTAGATAGTTTGATTGGTCAAGGTGGCTTGCTTGCTATTAGTAGTTTCCCTCCTATTTGTTGCACTCCCAGTTTTAGTTTCCTTGAGTTGGAAAAAAAGTAAATAACTAAAACTTAGATGTGAGAAATATTTTTGCAGTGTCACATACTGAACACCCCTGGGGATGCTCTTGAGCATGAGAGGGATATTATGTGGAGATGGTGTAAGATGCCTCCTAAATTGTAGGAAGGATTTATATTCATGGATAGGAGATACACTCCCAGCACACATTGACATCTCTCCAAGTGCCTTCCGAACTTCGAATTTGTAGATTTTGTATCATGCTGAGTGCATTTCCCACCTTATCCATTTGGGCAATGGTATTATGTGAGGCTTGTTGCCATTGCGACGCCAAACTAGTGAGATACAAAATTAAGAGTACAGAAATTAAACATACTTCCTCAGCCCTCTCAATGTTCTTGGGCTCAGGAACTGAGGCATTCTTCGATCACTAATAATTTGTCTAACGTCCAATTTCCTCCTAAGTTCTGAGAACATAGCATCGGCCAAGGGAAAAAGCCTCCGACGTAGACAAAATTTTAATGAGCACAACAACAAAGAAAGAGAAGACAAACTTTACCCCTTGTTGTAGTCTTGCCACAAGAGTTACAACGTCAAGATTTCTGGCAAGACATCAACATGGGAAAAGGTGGTAGCAACAAACACAATGAACAAACAAAACAAACAAACATTCATGTCCTCACAAGGGGCAATGGCTGGAGGACTATTCTTGAACAATGCAAAAGAAAAAATCTGGACAAGATCTTGGCCCCATGAACACCACCAGTCTTGGACCCCGCCCTTCCCACCTCCAGAAGTTGGCTTGTCCAAAAGATGTACAAATAAGGACCTTGCCTATTCCACCCGGGACCTCTACCTGAAAAATTGGACATTGAGAGTCGATTTGAATCCCATCAAATGGACAATATTGTGGCCGGTCAATAAAAATAAATCATTTTCTATTTCTCTTGCTTTTGAAGATCAATTTATCGCATGCATAATTTATAGGTTGAAACTCGATTCCACACAAAATGTTTTTATGAATTCTATGGATTAAGTAACTTGTGAGAGGTCATTCATTGGTTACCAAAAACACCTTTGGTGAGGGAACATCAAAAGTAGTTCCAATAAACGATGATCTTGAGTCAATCACTAGACATAACCTATCATTCAAGAGCCACAATGTAATTCTCATGTTGATGGATGAAAAGCCATGTGACCTTGTTTTCAATGGATGAAAACCTATGTCTGCCGTCCTAGCTGCATGATGCATGGGAAGGGAAGGGTGAAAGATTATGTTTAGTGAATGTTGAGTGAAGCTTGAGAGCCTCTAGATGACAGGTTATGACGTAACCAAAGTGGAAATCATCCATAGCAATATTTGACGAAAGTGGTGACCATCCGCGGGAAGATTTAACCAAATTTGATTATGAACCATATATGAAAATACAAATTTAAAAATCATCCTTCTATATTCAAGTTGGAACCAAATATTAAAAATTGGTAATATTTATTCTATTTTCTAGAAGTGAACTCCCCGCCCAAATCACTTCATTTTCAATTTCATTTTTTTGATGTAATTTCACCAACAAAAGAAAACACTAGTTTCATGTTATTTAAAGCCTATACTTCAACCAAAGTGTTGCATACAAGCTATTGTATTGCTGATGGTGGAAATGCTCTAACCATGGGTGGGTGTATTCTAGCCATGTCAATAAGGTTGCACTCAAAATCTTTCCCCATGTCCATGCATAAGCCATTTCTCATAAAACTTCCCCTCCTTGTATTTCATATTTTCTTGGCCTATTCTAACATTATTTTGCAATTTTCAGAAAATAATGCTGCCTTACTTAATTCATGCTAACAATTCTGCATGAATTATATGCCACAAGAGTGATCTATACACATAACATGATGGATCCTATTTGAGAAAGAGCTTGGGAAGAGAATTCAAAACATTATAGCAAAGTTAGAAATGCAAGAAGTCGGCCAAAATTATTTCAAAAAGTATGTCAAATTTTCATTAATTATTATTTTTTATTACCAAAGTGGATTTTGAAATTTTTAATAATTATTCAGCATCCTAGCACAGATCCATGATATTGTTTGATTACATCTGAAATTGTATAATCTATGTTGAGCATTTAAACCATAGATGGGAGTCAATTAGGATTATTTAATAATTTCCAAACATGTTAGTTAGACTATGTGGTGGATATGCCAAATAATATAGAATATCATCCATGAGATGGATCAGCTAGAACTAGAACTCTTTTTTATATATTTTAATGATGAATTGACATAATATATTGGTGTTTGAGTGATAAATCATATTCCAAATTTCTTTCCTTCTTAATTTGGAAGGAATTTTAATTTATTATTCTTAAATTTCTGATTGGTTTTTTGTGCAATCATGTTTTTAATGCAATAAAATGCCTCAAATTGAATGTTCAAAAGCTAAAAAGTTTTAAAATTAGACTTTTGTGAACTTGATGAACTATGATGCCAAGAAAGTGATATTTAACTACCCTTTGGGTGTAGCCCGCACGAAGACAAGTTCTCAAGAACTCATCAATCATACCATTTCACAAATCATGA